>Ga0068856_100000250_pt1 | contig 58371 bp, 32 predicted proteins | sample KBSCornC62_FD_66595 | JGI IMG/M metagenome (GOLD analysis project Ga0068856, IMG submission 66595) | Corn rhizosphere microbial communities from Kellogg Biological Station, Michigan, USA - KBS Corn C6-2 | ecosystem: Host-associated > Plants > Roots > Rhizosphere > Soil ...
CCCCTTCCATCCATTTGTAAAAATCCCCATCGTTAAACGGCGCACCGCGCGATTTACCTTTCACCAAGCCGGCGGCGATTTCAAAATTGCGGAAGAACTGGGTGTAATTGGTCCCTTCCATCAGCGCCTCCATACTGGGAATCATCTGCGTGCGGCATAATTCAAACCGGTCGGCCCAAAATCCATCCGTCCAGCGCGCCGCTCCGAGCGGGAGCGGTTCGACTTTGGCAAAAGGGCTTTGACCAGCGGAACTTTGACCCAGGCCAAACCACAATACGGCGAGGAAAACTGAAATCCGAATGGCGAATGCCGAATGCCGAATCCGACGATGTTCGTGGCGCGCCGTTTGAATTTCGAGCCTCAGCATTCTTTCGGATTTTGGATTTTGGATTTTGGATTTCATTGCATCCCCTTCCCGGCATCGCGCTTCTCCAGCTTCACCGATTGCGGGACGACGCCAAGAATGACGAAGCTGCCCTGGCCGATAAACTCAAGTTTTTGTCGCCCCGCGTCGTAGCGGAAGGCGTGGACATCCACTCTGGGACACTCCTGCACGGCAGCGGCATTTTCAATCACCGTATCCACGCCACCTCGTTCGTCCGCTTGCGCGGCGACTTCCAGCTTCGGCACTTGCAGCCAAAGGTCGCGCGCATCCTTGAAATATCCGACCAGCACCTGCGACGGTTCGGCCAGCTCGATCTCAATCGGTTCATAACGACCGTTCTTCGCCGCCTCGTGCGAGAAGCGGATGCCCGTCAAGCCCACGAGTTCCGGTGCCAGTTTTTCAATGACATACTTCCGATCGGTGAATGGCCGCGCGCCGACGTTCACCTTGTAAGTTTCGGCATTGGTGCTGATGAGCTTGAATCTGGCGGCGGGCAACGGCTTGATCTCGGCGTTTGAATTTTCAGTCGCGGCATTGGTCCCCTGCTCCAGCCGGGCAACCTTCGTCTGAAAATCTGCCAGTTCCTTCTGGTAGAACGGCACCAGTTGCGACCACAGATAATTCGTCCCGACGCCGTTTTCGCCGCCGCGCACCGGAATTTTCCGCTGCGAGGTCTGCATGGAATTGGCAAAGCGATAGGTGTGGTCGGTGAGCGCCGCCAGTTTCTCATAACTGGTCAGGCTGTGGCTCAACTGTTCCGCCGCCTGCTTCATGTCTTTCAGATCATGACTGTAGCCATAGCGGAGGACGCTGGCAGCGGCGGCGACTTTGGCGGCGTAACTTTCCGCCATGGTTTGGATGCAACTGACATCATTCTTCAACCGCGCGAACTCGGGCCGGTTTTTCGTCACCCAAGGCTCGGCAGAATGGATCAAGTCCACGGCCTGCGCGGAGAAACTCAGGGTTTCATGCGCAATTGATGGCGGCGTCTCCCCCACGTGCGGCTCGTGATTCCATTCCTTTTGCACATACTCATCCAACCGTTCGCCGGGCGGCGCTTGGGAAAGCCACAGCTCGGGAATCGCGCCGTAGCGCATCGGACTCACCAATTGATCCAGCGTCATTCCGAGCGAAAGCGTCTGACGATTCCCCTCCGTGATGCCAAACCGCCGGATGAGTCGCGGCGCGACTTCGCCAGCGGCGTTGTAAGCATCGAGAATTTTCTCCGCCGCATTGGTGTTGCCGTAAAAATCCGCCAGCCGGCCAATCCAGTAGGCGCGATCGGCTTTCGCCGGCACGTCGGGATTCCAGGCATAACGCGCCCACGCCTCGAACCAGATCCAGTCACGATTCCATTGTAGCAGCGGCGGATCGGCCAAGTCCGGCGAATACGGCCAGTTCCAATATGACAGCGGATACAGATGAATCCCGCTCGCGCCCAACTGGTCACGCGAAGCCAGCACGGATTTGCGGATGAACTCCGTGTCGCCGTAGCGAAACGGCTCCAAGTTTGAAAGAATATGAATGTTCACCAGATGCGGTCCGAGCCGGGCCATGTTGCGATGCGTCTCGGCCGCCTTGCCGCGCGGCTCCCACGTCGTAAGCGATTCGCCGTTGTATTTCGTCTCCGTGAACAGGTTGGAATAGACCTGAAAACACGCAGGCATGATCACTTCAGGATTCATCGCGTGCGTGCGAATAACAACGGGCGGCTGCTCCTTCAAGCCGGCGGCCTCCATCCCGTCCAGCACGCCGGGCAAAATCGTTTGCGTCGCCCACTCAACCTGATTGCTCGTGCCCTGCAACGCTTCGCCGAGGCAGACCATCAGGCCGACGTTCGGAAATTCCTTTACGAATGCCGCGATGGATTTGCGCGTGTAATCCGCCACCAACGGCGTCGGCGCGGAAAGCTGCGTGGAAATGTGGTTCGTTTCCGCAAATGGCTTCGAGACGAAAATATTGTAGAACATCTGCACCAGCCAGATGCCGCGCTTGTCGCACTCCTGCGCGAGCCAGCGGAATTGCTTCTGATTTTTTTGGAACACGTCGTCCGGCACTTCGACGGCATAGGGATAATCTTTCAGCCGCACCAGCGACGCAAACGGATGGCCGTTCCACAGGTAAAGCGTGTTCATCCGGTTGGCGACGAGGAAATCCAAATACTCCGTCCAAAGCTTTTGGTCGTAAAACCACGGGAACAGCTCTGGCGTGTAGGGATATTCGTAAACCTTGCGGCCCGGCAGGATGAAGGTCTTCTGCATCCCGACGCAGGTGCCGCGCAGGGTCATCGCGGGTTTGTCTTTGAAGGATAATTCGTCCGGTAATTTACCCACCGCGCAGATACGGCTGGCAAGTTCAAGACAGCCGTAAAGCGCGCCGGAATCTCCACCGTAGGAGACGACGTAAGGAGTCTCTAGCTTCTCCTCCGTTTTGATTTGAGACTCGTCACCTCGTCTCCTACTGATTGAGAAGCCCTCGCTTCCAAGCGCCGCATCAGGCGATTGGCGCAACAGGATTTTCTGTCCGGAAATATTTTCGGAACGTGCGACCGCCGCCTCCAGCTTCACCGCCTTGAGCGCTTCCACAATCTTCTCCGCCCCGAACACCACGCGCGGCGTGGCGTTGGTGGGGACGACGATGGAAACGGTTTCGGCGCGAGCTGCCAACCCCGTCGCCAACATCAACGCGGCAAAAATGAAGAAATGTTTGCTCGTTCGCGTCCTTCGCAAGTTTTGCGGTTCAAGTCTCACGGTTTTTGGAAAATGGATTTCAGATATGCGACGTTTGCCGTAAAATTACGCTTCACATTGCGCGCGTCCTTGGCATCGCGCGAACGCTCCACCACCAGCCAGCCGCTCCAGCCCATGGCGTCGAGCGTTTGCCTGACCTTGGGCATGTCAATCTTCGGATCGTTCTGCAGCCACACACCGTCCTCATCCGTGCAATGGATCTGGCAGAGCCGATTCTTGCCCAGCGTCCGCAATTCAGCGCACACGTCGCGTCCAGCGGAAGCGGCATTGGCGAAATTGAAATAGCTCTTGATGGCGGGCGAGCCGATTTCATCCAGCAACTTGATTTCTTCCGCCGCCGGCAACGAGGTTTCAAGACCGATGACGACTCCCGCCCGCTCCGCCTTGGGCGCGATGGCTTTCAACCGCTCGACGATCTTGGGGCGCAGTTCCGGATGCTTGATCAAGTCGCCGCGCACGCCCAACGGCAGAAAGGCGATCTTCACGTTCATTGCCTGCATGGTGGCAATGCAGTCGTCCACCATGCGCGGCACGGTTTCCCGCTCGGCAAACGATTGCGCATAAAAACCCGACATCGCGAGCGAAGGAATTCCGAGATTCAGCTCGCTTGCTTTGTCTAGAAACTGCTGCCGCAAGACGGCGTTGGTGGTGATGGCGCTGACAAAGGTTTCGTTCGTGCCGAGCGAACCCATGTCCACCTCCACGCCGTCCGCGCCAAGTTCTTTCGCCAGTGCAAACGCGCCGAGCTTCTGGCGCTTCAGGATCATCCAGTCGCACACGGCGACTTGGTAACGCTGGCTGACGCTCGAAGCTTTCATCGAATTCGTCTCCGCAGCGGTTGAGCTTTGTGGCCAGAGCCAACTCGCCAGCGTCAATGCCAGCGCGCCGTTAAAGATAAGTTTCATTTTCATAATCAATCCTTGGTGAGCCAGACAACCTTTGTGCCATGCGGCGCTTTCAAATTTACGAGGCCGCCAGCTTTGACGTGCTCTGAACTTGAAGCAACTGCGCCATCAGCCGATACCAGCTTCACGGTGAACATCCCCTGCTCCCCACTCAAATCTACCGAAGCCTCACTGCCGGTGCCTGAATAGATCAAATAGCTTCTGCCCGGCGCGTGCAGCGCCCACAATTTTCGTTTCGCGTCAGCGAGCCACGGCTGCATCTGCGGGATGGCGGCGAGCAGTTGCTTGTCTGTGGTTTTTGGCAGATTCGGCAGCGAGCCGCCGGCACACAGGTAAGCCCAGGCACCTTGATTGAAATGATTGATGATCGCCTTGGCCGGAAACTGCCGGCGATATTCCGCCGCCATTTGCGCAAGGTTTTCATCGTTAGGCCGACCGCCCTTCCACTGCCGTTCGAACTGACGCGGCGCGAGATTTTGTCCGCCATCCGGCGCGAACAAGCCTTTGTCCGTCTGCCACCAGTATTGAAAATCAATCGCGTCAACCACTGCATTGCGTTTTGGATCGGCGAGAATCGCGTCCTGCACGTTCTTCGGCGCGCTCAAGGCTACCAGCGCCTTGCGACCGGTTTCCCGTTCCCATTCGCCAATCGTGTCCAGCCAGAATTCGACAAAATGTTTCGGGCCGGTGAACTCCGCACTCGTGAACTGGATCACGTTCGCATTGTTCGTAAAGTTGTCGAGATTCTGGCGGATGAAGCCGCGAAAAATCTCCCGTCGGACCGGATTCGTCACGTCATAAAATTGTTCCGCCATGAAAATGCGCTTGTCGCCCGCGAACGGCGGTGGTTCGGGAAAACCGGTCGCGTTGATGTTGTTCGCCGCGCGCCACGGGCAATCCACCCAATGCGCGCCAGCCTCGATGATGTTGTGCTGAAAATAATTCTCATTGAAGAGCACCAAGCCGCGTTCGTCGCAAAAGTCGGCAAAGCTTTTCAGCCGCGACCAATACCACGGATTGAACTTCGTCAGGTCGTATTTGCTCAAACCATCCCACGCCGTGCCCAGCCCGCTGCGCGCAAAGGGCTGTTCGAAGAACGGCGGCAGAACGTCGCCGTCCATGCGGCGGATACGTTCATGATCATCCCGACGACGGTCATACCAGAGGCCATAATGTTGATCGAGCGCGACGCGATGTTTTGCCTGCATGTCATCTGCAACGGCATTGAGGTCGTCCGTAAGACCATCACCAATGCGACCCGGAGCAAACCGCGTCAGCGCCGGTTCAAACTTCGCAGCCTCGCCCGGGCGGATCGTGCCGCGCCACCAGGCCACTTCCGACGTGCCGCCGATCAACAACCTGCCATCGCAAGTGAGCCACCCGTTGGTGATCAGCAAAATGGAGCGAGGATGGAAGATGGAGGATGGCGGATGGAAAACGTCATCAATGCGCTGGGCGTCACCTGGTTCGCATGGAATCGGTTCGCGCGTTGATGCGGCGGCAATGTAATCCGCTAATTGCGGCGCGGGCTTGCGCGAAGCGGCGATGAGTTCCGAGGCTTCCTCCACCGTTGGATTGGTGGATTCTTTCGTTGCGCGCGACATGATTTTTGTGCGGCGTCCCGTTCGTTCCTCGAGTTGTGCGGCGTAAAGGCTCTCGGGTTTCATGAAGCCGTTTGAGTTGCGCCACACACCGTCGCCTTCGAAGCCGCCCCAGGAGCCGAACGACCAGTTCTGCGCGCCCGGCGGATTCCAGCAGCGGATGACCGACGCATAGCAATTCCACAGCACGGAGTTGGCCGCAGCCCAGCCGATGGCGGCGTTGTTTCCTGGCCGATAGCCAAGCGAGAGCGCGTTGCCGTCAATGCGCACGCAGTCAAACAATGTGCCCGAGGACCAGCTTTCAATCGCGCCGCTGTCGCCGAGCGACTCCCTCGTTTCGCATTGCACGAAGGCGTTCGGGCCGGCGGCACAATGACCAACTGAGAAGTCATGACGGCCATGCTCGGAAAAGCAACGCAGGAAAAGCGTCTGCTGTCCCATCGTGAAAAATGTATTCCGCCGGTAGCCGCCGTCTTCCGATACCGGCGCGAGCGACAAACAATCCTCCACCGTCACGCGCTGGCCGCTTTCGTAAATCGCCACTGCCGAACCGGCGAAGTGTTCGAACGTGACCTGTCGCACCCACGCATCGCCGATGTTCTCCATTGTGATGGCGCACCACGAGTGGTTTTCATCCTTCGGATTGCCCGTATCGAACGCGGATTCGAGCCGGAGATTTTCCACGCCGACGTTACCGATGCGGCCCGGCCACGAATACGCTTCTAAGCGGCCACCGCCAAGCTGTTTATCCAGCGCCGTCGTGATCGGCGCGTCCACGGTCACTAAATCACCGCTGATGGTTTTGATGACGCGATTCCAAGCGATGTCGCGTGAGCCGGGTTTCCAGCCACCGCCTTCGCCGCCGCCAAACTCATTCGCGCCAAGCTGCTCAATCCACGCTTTCGTGCTGGGACGGATAAGACGAATGGGACTGCCGGTTTTCAGACCGCTGGCGTCTTTGAGGTGAAAACTGGTCGCGCCAACGGGAACGTAGTCGTCCGTGATCTGCCAGTTTACGTTTGAAACGCAGGCCAAGTCATTTTTGCCGGCGACGCGAATCAATGTGCGACGATCCAAGCCGGCGGCGACAAGAACAGTTCCGTCTTCGCCCATGCCCTGACCGCGCAAAACCACGCCGGAGTTGGTGATTTGCAAACCGCCGAAAACCTCATGCCGGCCTTTCAGCAATAAAACCGCCCCGCGAACTCCGTTTGAATCAGCTGGCAAGCAAGCAACATAATCAATCGCCCGCTGAATCCGCGCCGTTTCGTCGCCCTTGATCGACGAAACAAAAACGCGCACCGGCGCATCTGGAACTGGCCGGTCGCCTCCAGCATAACCGCAGCTGGAAAAATAGGGGACGCGATTGCCCTGTGCATCGGCATCGTATCGCAATTGGCCACCCGCTCCGCTGGAGATGATCGGCGGCGGACCTTTCGGCGCAGCGTAAGCAACCAAAGTCATTCCAAGAAGAAGCAGGAGCAGATTTTTTTTCATGGGAGCTTTCCGGTCAGTTTCGACAATTTGTCTGCACGCGCAATCTCTTCGCCGTCGGCCAGCACAATCAGGCCTTTGCCGCGACCATAGCGCCGGCCATCCTTGTCCCAAAGAATCGTCAGGACGTGCCCGTGGTAATTTACGCCGTCGAGACAAAACCAATCCCAAGTTCCATCCGGCAGCAGCGGGTATATTTCCACCGTATTGTCGGCCCGCGGACTCAGACCGACGACGCCGGTGATGAGCAAGTCGGCAAACGTCGAGTGATTGTAGTAACGGCTGCGGCCGCTTTTGCCATTGATCCAGTCGCCGGTGACTTCATCCAAATATTCGCCGATGTAAGGTTTGCCATTGGCATGTTGGCTGTGAACGTAGGCCAGAAAAGTTTCAAAGTAATCGCGGGTCGTGACGGCGGGATAATGGTAATCGCGCAACACATTCGCCAGTGCGTAGAGCGTTTGGGACGTGGCGAACGGCCAGACCGCGCCGTCCCATTCGCAGGTGCCGACGCCATGCGAGCGGAATTGCGGATGACGCCGCTCGGCTGTGGTGAGGCCGGCGGGCGCGGCGAAACCGTGCGGATCATTCAGTTGCAACCAGGCGGCTTCATAATTTGTTCCAGTGGCAGGCAGCTTAAACATCCATGGAATGAAGCCCAATTCTTCGCGCACGCCGGAAAACCGGCCATCTTCGTGGAGCACTTCAAAAAACTTCGCGTCGGGATTCCATAATTTTTCCTGCGTGAGCTTTTTTAATCGCGCGGCTTTGGAATCAAACTCTTTGACGATCGGTTCATTTCCGGCCAGGCGGGCGATGTCCGCAATGGCCCGGGCGTTGGCGAACATATAGCTGTTGATGGTCGGGCGGAGATTTTTCTCCGTGCGCGAGCCACTGATGGATTCCTCCATGCCGTCACGCACGTCGTATTGCCAGAACAGGCCATTGGCAAGCTGGCGTTCCTGCTCCCAGAGTTTGTAGTCAGCCGCGAACGCATCGAGTGAGCGCGTCAGAAATTTCTGGTCGTGGTTCACGAGATAGCGGTCGTAAGTAGCGGCGGCCAGCCAACTGCTGAACCGATGGGCAAGCGGCGACGGCTTGCCCGCATTGCCCCGGAGCCAGAATGAAATATAGTCGCCCAGGTAATTTTGATCGCGGAGCCAGCGGCCCTCGGCGATGTGGAATCCGGCGGCGCAACTGATGGTGTTGTAAATCCCGGCGTGGCGGACCGGCGTCAGGAATTCGGTGACAACCCAGCCAGCCGGCGTTTTCACGAGATGTTTGCGGAACGACCACCAGCGAAAATAATACATTTCCTCAACCTCGCGATCAGGGCACTCGAAGAAGGGGATTTCCTTTTGCAGCCAGCTCCAGGATTGGGCGTTGGAGATGGTGTTGGTGACGTTTTCGTCCTCCATCGCGTTGAAACGCTCGACGTGATGCGCAAAATCAGCGGGTTTAAGGACGGCGAAGTCAGCAGCTAAAGAATTTTGAACCGCGAAATACGCCAAGAACGCGAAAAGAAAAAACAAACGCCAAACCAATCCGGCTTTCGCGTGTTTCGTGTATTTCGCAGTTAGGTTCATTGGCTCACAAATTAAATTTCGCAATGTCGGCTTCAATTTCCTTCAAGCGCGCCTTGACCAGTTCACGCTCTTCGGCACGGAAACGATGGAACGGTTCGGCCATAAAATCATCACAAATCCCCAGGCAACTGGCACCGCATTTGATGCCCTTGATGATGGATGAGGAATATTTTCCGATACGATAAAAAGAATCGCTGACGCGCTGGATCTGCCGTTGCAGTTCCTGCGCGCGGGCAAGATTCCCGGCGTGGTGCGCCTCGACCACTTTCACGTAGAGCTTCGGAAACAAATTCGCGCCACCGCTCACACCGCCATCGCCGCCGAGTTGAAGCGAGTCGAAAAGTTTCTCCTCCGGGCCGATGAGCAGCGACCAGTCGGGACGCTGCCTGATGAGCTCCGCCGCGCTTTTGAAATATGCCAGATCGCCGGAGCTGTCCTTGAGACCAATGATGCGCGGGTTGTCCATCGCGCGCCGGACGGTTTCGAGTTCGAAGTGAACCTTCGTCAGCGCGGGCATGTTGTAAATGTAGAGCGGCAACGGCAGTTCGTGGACCAGATGGTCGAGATATTCTTGAAGTTCCGGCTGCGCCTCGGGCAGATAATACGGCGGCGCGACCACAAGCGCGTCCGCCCCAAACTCGGCGGCGCTGCGGGCGACGTTCACGGATTCAACAAATGCGGTGTCGGTGATGCCGACCAAAACTGGCACGCGATGATTGACCTGCTTGCAGACGCGCTCGATCAGTTCGCGGCGCAGGCGGTAGCTCAGGCTGGGCCCTTCGCCGGTGGTGCCGAGAATAAAAAGTCCGTTCACGCCGCCGGACAAAATATGTTCGATGAGCCGTTCCAGTCCGGCGACATCCAGTTCATCGCGGCCACGCAAGGGCGTGATCATCGGCGGGATAATTCCAGTCAAAGGCAGTTTCATTTCAAGTTCTTTCCAAAATTTCCGGGCGCGGTTTCACCAGTAAAACCAGGCCGACGCTCAGCAAGGCTACCGCCGCCGACACCGCGAAGGCGACGGAAAACTTGATGTCATGGTCGCGCATCCAGCCAAGCACAACCGTGGCCCCCGCACCAACACTGATGCTTACCAGGTTCATGAAGCCGTAGCCGGTGGCGCGATGTTCGGGCCGCGCAATCTGACAGAGAATCGGCATGTTGTTGCAATCAAAGAATCCCCAGCCAATGCCAAACAAAATCATAAAGGCAATCGCTGCGCCGAGACTCCACGCGTAACCAAGGCCAAGCAATGCCGGCACGAGCAGCAACACACCAAACGCGCTGGTAAAAATCCGTCCGCGATTCGTCCGGCGCATCCACCAGTCTGCGACCACGCCACCGAGCAGCACGCCGACGAAGGAGGAGATCTGAATGTAACCCGTCGCCGAAAGTCCTGCCGGGCCTTCCTTGAGATTAAACGTGTCCGCGAGATACGTCGGCAACCAGTTCTTCGTCACCCAACCGGCGATGGCTGGCAATGTAAAATATATCACCAGAATCCAGAACGCGGGTTGCGACCAGAGAGCGCGGAAAGTCTCGCCAATTTTGACACGCTTTTTCGCGTGGTTTTCCTCATTTGAACTTGGTGCATCCCGCAGCGCCAATATCAACACTATGGCATAAACCACGCCCGCCGCACCGAACCACGTGAAACAATTGCGCCACGAACTCGTCTGCGCGATGTAACCACCGACGCCGCCGAGCGCAAGGCCGACGTAAATGCCGCATTGATGAATGCCAATCGCCTTGGCACGGGTGCCGCCGGTGTGAAAATCCGCAATGAGCGCGAGCGCCGCCGGAATATAGAACGCCTCGCTGATGCCCATGAGCGCGCGGAACGTCAGCATTTGCGAATACGTCTGTGCATGCCCCGTCGCCCACGTCACCGCCGACCAGACGAACAGGCTGCCGATGACCGTCCAGCGCCGGTTGAATTTATCCGCAATGAATCCGCCCACCGGGCTCAGGAACGCATAGACCCACATGAACACCGCCATGAGCGTGCCGAAGTCCTGGTCGTTGGCGATGCTCGGAATATCCGCGCGGATCGAGGCGCGGATGGAGGAAACCATCTGGCGATCGAGATAGTTCAGCATGGCCACCGGCCATAGCAACGCCACGACAACCCAGGCATAGCCGGAAATTTTTTGTGCGCTGCTGTTCATCGGGAATATTTCATGCGCCGGCATGGTTTATGGCAATGACACAGAAACAACCTTCCGGCGCCCGCCCCATCCAAGCGACGAAACCGAACAAAACTTTGATCACCGGTTCCGGATGTCCACGTTGTTCTTCAGATCGGTCCAATCAATCTTTTTCGACTGCGGATCGGTGCCGTTGATGAATTCCTCGATGTTGGAATAGCCGTCGCCGTTCAAATCAGTGGTGGCATCCGACGGATCGTTCGGGTTCAAGCCGTGCGCCGTCTCCCAATCGTCCGGCATGCCGTCGCCATCGGAATCTTTGTAAGGCGTGCCCTTGTAATCGGGCCAGCCGCCAACTTCACTGGGATCGGTGATGAATCCGTTGGTAACATCCTCAGCCAGTTCATCGGTCCACTTTTGAGCATAGCCATAGAACTTCGCCTTCTCCTGTGAACCTTTCGCGATCTGGATCGGTGGAATCACGCCGGTGCGGACTTCCTTGATGATGCGCTCATCCACGGGATCGCGATGCGGCAACGTCGCGCCGACGTTGGTGAGAACATATTCGAAGGCATTCGTCGCGGATACGATCGGCAACGGCGCGTGCTTGAACGGCTCGTTCACGCGGATTTTGGCGAGGGCGGCTTTGAGTGATTCAGCTTTAACATCGGGCTGCACGCCACCGTCCCAGTTGTCCTTCGTCACATTAGCGTGCCCTTCTACAACATTGCCAGCAACGTAGGCTTTGCCAAAGTTGTCCACGACGTTCTTGTTGCGTTCGGATTCAGGTTTGAGCAAACGATAGGCGACGTCATTGTCCGGCGTGCCGGGGCCGGGCTTGAAATAATTATTGATGATGTTGAAGAGACTTCTTTGATCGCCGCCATCAATCGTGCGGTGGCGGTAGTTGAAGAGCACGTTGTTCACGAAGGTGAAATCGCCATACATGCCGACGCTTGGGTTGCGCCCGGTGTTACAGGCCCAAAGGTTGCGCAGGAACGTGCTGTTCAGCCCGCCGATGGTGGAACCGAAGGCATGATGGAAAATGTTGAGCGACTCGGAGGAAATAGAGTTCTGGATCGTCACGTTGACCGTGGGCAATTTGAGTTCCTTGCCGCCTTCCGGAGGCTGATACATGTGGCGATACATCGAAAGATTTTCGTCGAGACTCCAGGAGGTGGAGACGTGGTCAATCATGATATTGCCAATGGGATTGCCGCCGAAAGAATCATCACGATCGGCCGGATCGGTCTTGCCCCGGCGGAAGCGCATGTGACGGACAATGACATCGTGCGTATTGAGTTCAACGGTGTTGCCCGCGATACAAATGCCGTCGCCCGGCGCGGTGTTGCCCGCGATGGTGATATAGGGCGCGCGGATGCTGATCGGCGCTTTGATGCGGATAATGCCGGCGACATTGAAAACCACAATGCGCGGACCGCCCTGTTCACAAGCATCCCGGAAACTGCCCGGCCCGCTGTCGTTCAGATTGGTGACGACAATGACTTTGCCGCCGCGACCGCCAAAGGAATACATCCCGCCGCCCCACGCACCGGGAAACGCCGGGATTTTTGCTTGCGGCAGATCTTCCGGCTTCGCCGCGCTGGGAATGTAGGGCTTGCCCTTGGCCTCCCATTCCTTGATCACGGGCAGCGCGCGTTGAAACGCTTCGTCCGAGAGTTTTTCCGCCGCCGCATGTTCCGCCCGGGCGGCCTCCATGATGTCAGCCGGCACTTTCGGATATCCTTGAGCACCGGCAGAAATGGCCAGCGCTCCCGTTAAAACAACCAGTAATATTTTTTTCATGAAAATTATTTTGCAGTTGAAAGCGAATATTCGCCCACCAGTGAATTGAGATATTTTTCGAGGTTGGTATAACCGTCGCCGTTCAAATCTTTATTTCCGTCGGACGGGTCGTGGGGATTCAAACCGTGCGCCTTTTCCCAGGCATCAGGCATGCCGTCATGATCGCTGTCCACCGGCACGTTGTAGGTTTTGTAATCCGGCCAAGGGAAATTGGGTGAGCCTTCCGCACTTTTATCGTCCGATTGCGTATCAATGATGCCAGCGAAATTCGGACTCGGTCGGTCACCGTAGGTCGGTCCGCGCGTGCCAGTGAACTCGGCGGTGCCATTCCGCACATCCTTGATGACGTGCCGATCAACGACATCCAGTTTCGGAAAATTGTCACCCACATCAGCCAGGACATTGGTATAAGCCTCGCGGGCGGTGTGCGTCTTCACATAGGATGGGAAAATTTCCCGCTCCACGCGGACGTCAGACACCTTGATCGGATCGCGCGCATTAGGCCAGGCGTTTTCAAAAGCCGCCCAATTGTTCGTCTCAGCCACAAAACCTTCCAGCACATTGCCGTCCATGTAATAGCTTTCCGTGCCCCACGCCGGATTGAGTTTGTCCAGCTTCAGGAGCCATTTCACAAACGGATTCGGCGCGTGCGGCTTGTAATAATTGTTCACGTAGTTAAGCGCCTTCACGCCACCATCCGTCGTGCGCGCGGTCCAGTTATAGACGACGTTGTTGCGGATGTCCAAATAGCCGGCGTAATGCGCGCTCTGGTCCAGGCCGCCTGCCAGGCTCCAGTTACGATCCGTGCAATCTGCCAGTAGATTGTGATGATAGCTGCCAATGTTTCCACTGATCGAACCGGCAAAGGCATGCGTCTCCAGCTTGGTGCGGTCGCTGGCCCGATAATGCGGTCCATGATGAAGTGCCTCTGCGACGATATTGCGCTGGAAGGTGATGTTCTTCGCGCCACGTGAGCTTGTGCCTTCGTCGCTGCTCCAACTGATGGAGCAATGATCCATGATGCAATGATCGCAACTGCCAAGACCCGCGCCGTCCATCGCCTTTTGCGCCCCGTCACCAATACGGAAACGTAGATAGCGGATGATGACATCGTGCGACCCGTAAGCGCCTCCCCCGTAATCCGCCAGACAAATGCCATCGCCGGGAGCCGTCTGTCCGGCGATGGTGCAATAAGGTTTGGAAACGGCACACGGACGTTTCAAGCGAATGAGACCGGAGACACGAAAGACAATGGTGCGCGGCCCGTCGGCTTCGACTGCAGCACGAAAACTTCCCGGAATCACCGCCTCGCCTCTGCCGGAGTCGTAGTCTTCCAAATTGGTGACTTCAATGACCCGCCCGCCGCGACCACCGCGGGCGAACCGGCCATAACCTTCAGCCGTCGGGAACGCAAGCGTGCGAATGCGGAAACGCCAGACCTCGCCGCGCGTCACTTGTTGGGCCGAATCCACTTCATCCACCCGCCAGAAATAAGTTTCACCCGGGTCCAATGTCGGCAATGGATAATTTGCCGACGACAGATTGCCTTTGTATTCCGGCGACGCTGGTGTGGCCTTTAGGACGGCATTCGAATCCACACCAAAATAAAGCTGATGCGATGCGGCGGTCGCGGGCGCTGCCCATGACAGCGCGGATTCATTTGGCCAATGCTCGTCGTCATTGGCTGGCCTGGGCTTGATGGCTTTGCGGTGCGGGTCGGCGGCATCAATCTCAAAGCCATTGATGATCACGCTTTGGCCGACCGCTAATTGTTCAGGTTGAAAGCGGATGACAACGTCTTTGCCGGCGACAGCATCCACTTGTAAAAAGGTGCTGGCGACTTCGTAGTCGTTGGTGGCGCGTTTGCTGGGCGAAAACTCTTTGATTTGGAGGTCATCCCCGACCAGGACATTAAATTTCGCCGGCGTCACATCGCGAACCTCGTTGTGATAGGTGGCTACGGTGTGTCTGCCGGGTGTCAGTCCGCTGATCACCATTTCAATTCCGGTCGCATTCGTGGGACTTTTAACAACGAATCCATCCGCCGCCAAAGTTGCCCCGGAATCGAGCAAACTTTTGTAAAGCACCGGCGCAAGCCGGCCCCCGGGCACGGCACGAAAAGTGACCGTGACATTGCCATAGGTCTGTGATCCGGTTTTTCCCTCAGACCACGCCCAATTCTGCCAGTGGGGCGTCAGCACGTCCTTCCGTCCGTCCGACGAGTTCAAATCCACTTTTAATTCGGCCGCCCCACCAGCAGTGGTAGCAGCCAACAACAGACTCAAAATTTTGACGATCAATTTCATTATTACGTATTAGACGTTTGGCCAGCTCTCGAGGTTGGTTTAAATTTCAGTTTTGTTTGGCGACAATAAAAATGCCGGGGCCAAGTGTTAACTCAACCCCGGCACTGATCAGACGACTACCGCTCAGGGATAAACAAACCGATAGAACACCGCGCTGCCTGGTGCAGTTGGATCTGCCACCAGGGTATTGGTGATGTAGATATCGGACACGCCCGTCAAGTTGGTGAGATACCCACCACTCGGCGTAATCCAGTTCGTCGCACTCAGACCGTTGGTCAGAGTGGTGTTCAATTGCTGCACCCAGCCGCCAATTTTGTCCGAGGGCCAGGACAAATGGTTAACAACGTTTGAGCCGCTGTTGATGACATAAGCAGTGTTGGTCAGGGCAAACTGCACCGAAGCAGCACTGACCACACTAATGGTGCCGCCCGGATACAGTTGGCTCATATCCCAGAGCAAACCGGCACCGGGCGTGGTAGGCACGATGATGGGATAGGAATTCGTGGTATTAAGACCTGCGTCAAGAATATTGCCATCATTATAATACAGCCCAAACAATTTGAAACTCTGGCCGGCGGTGAAGGCAGTCGGCCCCACGTTGCTGATGACCAAGGTGCAACCATTGATCGCCTTGAAGTTCTGGCTGGGACCAAAAACCTGGTTTTGTGACAACAGTTTCGTATAAGGTTGGGCATTCGTGCTGTTGAAGTAGAAGGTCGTAACCGAGCCGGCATTCAATTGCACCCGACCCGCCGGCGGACCACTCTGATTTCCGTCAAGGCGGTAATTGGTGACTTTCGTCGTCGCTATACCACTGCCGCCCGGGTTGAACGTGCCGTTGATGATCAAGTTTGTCACGTTAATGCTGCCAGGGCTGACACCGCTGCTCCCAGGCACGAGATCGCTCAAGCTGCCGCCCTTGTCAACGGTCACGCTGCCACCGTATATCGTGCCTGCATTGATGAGAGTCGAATTGGAGACCACCGTCGCGGATCCGATCGAATTGAATGTTCCAGAGTTATAGACCAAGGTTCCAGCCTGCATGGTTAGCGCGCCACCGAGGGTGCCGAAGTTGTAGTTCACCGTGCTACCGGTTTGCGCCGTCAATTTGCCGTTGATTGTGCCGGAATTCGTCAGGCTGCCGGAATTGACGATGTCGCCGAGCACGGTGCCACCACCAAGCAATGAACCAGCGGCTCCGGAAGCAATGATTGCCGAACCAATGGTTCCACTACCGGTCAAAAGTCCCTGATTTACTGTAACAGCAATTTCGGAATAATTATCAATTTCAACACTATTCGTTCCGTATTTGGAGAATGAAGCCGCTCCGCGGATGCCGCCGGCACCACTGAAGGTATAAGCATTAAGGTTGTTCGTCATTATCATACCATCCACCCCAACGGATTGGCGCGGCACTACATCTTCGGCCACATTAACGGTATTGAAGCTCGCCGTGTCATCAAACACAACGCTGTCGCCGGTGCTGAAGTTCGTATGCAATCCGGTGGCTGAATCCAGCCAGTTTTTTGTGGTGTTATCCCAATTATTGTCGGTATAGCCCTTCCAAACCAACGTCTTTGGCGTCCCGGTAGTCAATGTAAGATCAATCGTATGGGTGGTCGTATTATTAAAAATGGAAGCATTATAACCGCTCGGAACACTTCCTGCGACAAAACTGGCACTCTCACCAAACCCGGGTTCGTAAGAAATGATCGGCGCAAAGGAACCAGCACCAGTAACCGAGCCAATATTAATGACGCCGCCGCTGGACACCAAGTTGGTGACATAGACCAGTGTATTGGCGGCATTTTTGTGCAACGTCAGCGCACCACCACTGTTTACGGTCAAGGAACTCAACTTTGTCGTAAGCGTGCCCACTGTATTACTGACCTCCAGCGTGCCGCCAGAATTAACTGTGATGTTGTTATTTGCTGAAAACTGGCCAACTGTAATTTGCTTGGTCCGAATCGTGCCGCCGTTGTCAATCTGAAGCTGGCCTGACACCTTGCCCGCCTGGATTTCGAAGCCGGTGACGTCCGAAGGTGTCTTTCCAAGAACGAGGTTGCTATTGACAACCAGCGTGCCATTGGTGCCAACCCGCACCATACCGATGGTTGTGCCGCAGTTGTTGGTATATTTCATATTGCCGGCCAGAAGGGTGTTACAATCAACTGTGCCCCAGTCGAACCATAATCCACCGGCAATATTCTTCCCATTGGCGTCGCCTGTGTTGTTGGTTCGCGTCTGCCCAAGCCAGATCTGATCCACCAGCATGTCCACCATGCCCCCATGTAAATCCATGACGCCGGAATTGTTAACTAGCAGTTTACCCAAGCCGGTATCAACCCCAACCGCCAGCAAACTCATCCGACTCACACCATCGGCGTTGCGAAAAATGGCTGAGCTTGTTGGGGCTGCGTCATTCAAACTGGCAAACGTCACGCGATAACCGAAGGTCATAGAAAAGGCGGCACTCCCGCTGCTGTTAACGTTTCCAAGACCGACACCAAAACTGTCTGCGTTAAACTTGGAGGAATTGCCAAGCCGAAACTGGGCATTGCCACTCTGAGCGTTGTTATTGTTAAATTTTTCAGTTTCCCGCATGTAAGTAATTGAGGTGTCAAAACTTGGCTTATTGTAATCATCGGTCCACGTTGCGGTAATGCTGCTTGTCTGGGCCAAGTAGAAGTTAACAAGTGAAGTGAGAAGCGGTCCATTTTTAATGGCAGTTACATCCGAAATATCCATTTTGCTGACATGAAGGTTCAAGTTGGTGAGACTTCGCATGTCCACCGTCATCCACTTACTATCATTTGCGTTGTGAGATTCGCTGATGGAAAAATTGGCCAGTGAGTTGCTCACCAGCAAAGTATCCCCGACAAAATTAAAATACACGTTGAACCCGTCACTTTTATAATTGCCGATGGCGAACCCATTGGTCCCGAGAACCGAAAGCGTCTGACCGGCCGCAATGGTCGTATTAACCGAGAGATTAATATCTTTATTGTCGTTCGCACCCGCCGTCAAAAATATTAAATCTTGGATTGAACGTGAGCTGTCCACAATATTCGTCCACGGCCCCGCTACGGAATGGTCAATATAAACACTGTCCGTGGTGAGCGGAACTGCGCCCCCGCTCCATTTAGTCGCATCAGACCAGTTTCCGGTAGAACCACCATTGGTCTGCGCCCATTGTGGCACGACAAACAAGTTGAAGCCCGTGCTGGCTGCCGCATCGCCGCTGGCACTGATGGTCAGCGGAAAAACATTTTTGGCCGCATTGGTCACCGCCAGCGCCAATCCTGAAGTGCCATTGCTTGTTAGAATATTTGGCGTCAAGGTGCCAGATACCGTGGTTCCATTCGCACCCAAAAGCGACAACACAATGTTCGTTGCACCTCCTCCGCCAGTTTCAACCACGGCAATGTTGTTGGTAAAATTATTCGTGGTGTTGACGCCCGCCCAATAATTTTGGGTTCCGTCCGTGGTCAATGTCACGGTTTGCGCCGTCGCGGTGATCGTTGCTACCGACGCCAGCACCGCCAGCACCCCAACGGCAGCTTGACGAACCACACGCTTCGCATAATGAGAAAACAGTAAAGACCTCGGACGCATGCGATTTTTGCGAGAATTAGGGACTTTTTGATTCATGATTTTTCTGGGGTTGGGGGTTCTAGTGGGTTGCGAAATTATTTGCAAATGAAGAAAGTTGTCACCTTACATTGAATCAATGATATGGGGTGTGGTCATCGAGATATTCATAATCCTGACTCAAACCGACGATAATGTTTCCAGAGGAGGTTTTCCCGGCCACCACCGCCGCATTTTTGTATGTAGTCCCTTCCATCCATTTATGAATTTCCGCGTGTCCGTCAGCGAAGGAAACATTGCCTGCCCGGCCATGGTAAAGCGCTGGCAACGCTCGGAAATATTCAGAGCCAGCGCCCAAGCCTGGGTCGAAAGAAAAAACCGACTTGCCAGTATTCAGCAGCGTGGTGGCGCTTTCATCCAAAAAGGCAAAGATGTTTGCCGGCCCAGGTGTGTTCAAGTCATTTGCCTTTTTGGCCAGGAAGTAGGCCCGTCCCGCAATACTCCCCGGGGTAGATCCGGCAGCAATGTTGTTATTGAGAGATGAATTCAATGAGTAGCTGCGCACCCGCGTCCCGTTCTGCGAAGGGACATTGTCACCGGGACAGCGATACGTTCCCGGGGCTTTAATATATGGACTGAACAACGAGGTGTTGGTGACCGTCAGCTGGGCATCAATATTTTCAGGATTGTTTCCCCAGTTCATTCCATTACCGCATTCCACCCAGCCGTTATTGGACACCAACTTCTCGTTGTTGTCCCCGTAATACATGATGAACGCTAGATTCAACTGTTTCGTATTGTTCAGGCAGTAAATCCCCTGCGCCTTCATCTTCGCTTTAGACAACGCCGGCAGCAGCATCGCCGCCAAGATCGCGATGATGGCAATTACCACCAGCAGTTCAATCAGGGTGAAGCCACCTGAACGGGTCACATTGACTTTTGACATTCCCGCCTGACGAGAGGCAGGGCAAAACGAAAGATTAGAGGTCGCGCTCATTAACTTAATATTGGGTGATGTTTCTACCATAACACACGTCTTCAAAGTCGGAATACGAAAAGAACCAAAACATTTGCGAATAGTGCCACCAGCCCGCCGGATTGATTCCTGACATTTACAACCGCCCGGCCATCGGCACACTGTCGTCATCAATCAAACGCCGTGAAAACCCATTCCATATCACCCCGGCTCCTTGCCGTAGTCCTCGGATCGGGGCTGTTGTTCCGGGCTCATGGCCAGTCCGCCACGCTGTGGGTTTCCCCCGGCGGCGCCGAGCAAAACAGCGGTTCGCAAACGGCTCCCCTTGCCTCCCTGACGGCGGCCTTTGAAAAAGCACGCCGATGGCAAGGCGATCAAAATAACGTCGGCAGCAACACACTGCGTATCGTATTGCGCCATGGGATTTACCCGCTCGCCAAGCCGGTGGTTTTAAATCTGAATAATTTCGCACCTGATGACTGCGCTGTCACATTTGAAGCCGCGCCCGGCGCGCATCCGGTTCTAAGCGGTGGCGTGCCGGTGGGGCCTTGGAAAAAATTAAAGTCATCAGTTCCGGGCTTGCCCAAAATCGCCCAAGGCAAAATCTGGAGCGCCGATGCGCCACGCGTCGGTGGACGAACTTTGGTATTCCGCCAACTCTGGGTCAACGACACCAAAGCCATCCGCGCCCGCTCCCCAAGTAGCGACAATTTATTTCGCCTGGTGGCATGGGACAAGGCCAGCCAAACGGCCACCATCCCCGCCGCCGCACTCGCCGGCATCAAAAAACCGGATGGGCTAGAAATGATTATTGATCAAGTTTGGGAAATCGCCATGTTGCGTGTGCAATCCATCCGCATCGAGGATACGAACGCCTTCATCACTTTCCACCAGCCCGAAAGCCGCATTGAGTTCGAACATCCGTGGCCACCCGTGATGGTCACCACCAATTATCAAGCGCCCTTTTTTATCGCCAACGCCATCCAGCTCCTCGATTCGCCGGGCGAATGGTTCGAGGATGTAGCCGCCGGAAAAATTTATTACTGGCCACGCGACGATGAGGACATGACCACCGCAACTGTTTTCGCCCCGGCTTTGGAAACGCTTCTTAAAATCGAAGGTTCCCCCGACACTCCAGTCTCCAACATCCGCTTCAAGGGCATCACCTTTGCGCATACGACCTGGCTGCGTCCATCCGAGCAAGGCCATGTTCCCTTGCAGGCTGGCATGTTCCTGCTCGACGCCAAAAAGCTTTACCCGCACGGCACCAGCTATCATTCCGGTCTGGACAATCTCGCGTGGATAGGCCGGCCACCAGCGGCAGTTCAGGTGAAGAACGCCCACCACATCACGTTTGAGGATTGCACCTTCGAGCATCTCGCTTCGGCCGGCGTGGATTTCGCCAGCAGCACGCATGATGATTTGATTCAGGGCTGCATCTTCCGCGACATCGGCGGCAACGGCCTCCAGCTCGGAAAATTTTCCGACACCAATGTCGAAACGCACCTCCCGTGGAATCCGGTGGACGAACGCGAAATCTGCACCCGTGAAACCATCGCCAACAATCTCATCACCGATTGCGGCAATGAAGATTGGGGCTGCGTGGGCATCGCCGCTGGCTACGTCCGCGACGTTTCCATCCGGCACAACGAAATTTCCAACCTGCCCTACACCGGCATCAGCGTTGGCTGGGGCTGGACCAAGCAAACGAACGCCATGCGCGGCAATGTGATTCAGGCCAATCATATTCATCACGTCGCTCAACGGCTCGGCGATACGGCGGGCATCTACACACTTTCCGCGCAACCCGGCACGGTTCTCGCCGAAAATTCCATTTCTGACATCGAACCCAGTCCTTATGTTCCCGATCCGGACCACTGGTTTTATCTCTACCTCGATGAAGGCTCGTCCGGCATCACTGTGCGCGACAACTGGTGCCCAGCTGAAAAATTTCTTAAAAACGCCAATGGCCCCGGCAACATCTGGACCAACAACGGCCCGAACGTTTCCGAAAAAATTAAAAACGCGGCTGGACTTGAGCCGGCCTTTCGAGCTTTGCTGAAATCAATTCGCTGAAATCATCATGAAGAAAATCATCCTCGGTATTTTAATCGCCGCGCTACTGCCACTGCTGGCCGTCGCGAAATTGTCCCCCGCCGACTTGCGCTGCGATTACGCCGTGAATCCGCTCGGCGTGGATTCGTCCAGCCCGCGTCTGTTTTGGAAACTGGAAAGCTCCCTGCCCGAGCAGCGCCAGTCGGCTTACCAGATTCTCGCCGCCACCAGCGTCCGAAATCTCACCTCCGGCAGCAGCGATCTGTGGGACAGCGGCAAAGTCGAGTCCGACGAAACCATCCAGATTCCCTATGGTGGGAAAAATTTAACTTCCGCCCAGCAGGTTTTCTGGAAAGTCCGCGTGTGGGATGCGGATGGAAAGGTTTCCGACTGGAGCCAGCCCGCGAAGTGGACCATGGGCGTGCTTGAACCATCTGGCTGGCACGCGCAATGGATTGGCGCGACGGACACGAATATCCCCTCGCTGCTGCTGCGCCGTGATTTCTCCGTGAAGTCCGGCCTCAAACGCGCCCTCGTCAACGTCTGTGGCCTCGGCCAATACGAGCTGACGCTCAACGGCAAGAAAGTCGGCACCGATCTCCTCGCGCCCGGCTGGACGAAATACGACAAGACCTGCCTCTACGCCACGCACGACATCACCGCCGATCTGAAACGCGGCAAAAACGCCGTCGGCCTCGAACTCGGCAACGGTATGTATCAAGTCTTGGGCGGCGGACGCTTCACGAAATTCAAAGGCTCATTCGGGCCGCAGAAAGTCATCGCGCAAATCCGCCTTGAATACGCCAACGGCTCGGTGGAATTCATCGGCACGGATGGCACCTGGCGCACTTCGCCCGGCCCGATCACGTTCAATTCCATTTACGCCGGCGAAGATTTTGATGCGCGACTCGTGCAGGCCGGCTGGAACAAGCCCGGTTTCAAAGGCTCCGACTGGCTGCCCGCCGTGGTCGTCAGCGGACCCGGCGGCGAATTGCGCGGGCTTTCCTGCGCCGCGCCGCCGCTGCATTCGTTTGAAATCCACGAAGCGGCTTCGCCCCGCAGGCTCACGAACGGCGACCTCGTCTTTGATCTCGGACAAAACGCCTCGCACGTTCCGAGAATTTCCGTCTTCGGTCCCGCAGGCAGCAAGGTGGCCTTGATGCCTTCCGAATTGCTCGGAGCTGATGGGTCCATAAATCAAAAATCCATGGGCGCGGGCCGGCGCGGCGCTTACCTGTCCGTGTTCACCAAAGCCACCGACGGTGAGGAAACCTGGTCGCCAAAGTTCTTTTACGTCGGCTGCCGTTACCTTCAGGCGCATCTGACGCCCGCCACTACGAATGACGCCTTGCCGCAAATCACCTCGGGCGCCGGCATCGTGATCCATTCCGCCTCCGAGCCGGTCGGCGAATTTTCCTGCTCGAATGACTTGTTTAACCGCATCCGCCGGCTCGTCCGCTGGGCGCAGCGCAGCAACATGGTCAGCATCATGACCGATTGTCCGCATCGTGAAAAGCTCGGCTGGCTGGAGGAAGATCACTTGAACGGCCCGGCCCTGCGCTACGAATTCAACCTCGCGCAACTGTTCACCAAGATGATGAACGACATCGCCGATTCGCAGCTCACCAACGGCCTCGTCCCCACCACCGCGCCGGAATACACCATCTTTCGCGACAAAACCAATACGACTTACTTGCGAAATAATTTCGGCGATTCGCCGGAATGGAGCGCCTCCTTCATCCTCGTGCCGTGGCAGCAATATGAGTTCGACGGCGACCTGAACCTCTTCCGCATCCATTACGCCGCCATGACCAACTACGTCGCTTACCTCGGCAGCCGCGCGACCAATCACATCGTCAACTACGGCCTCGGCGACTGGTATGACCTTGGCCCGAAGCCGCCCGGCGTCTCACAGCTCACACCCATCGCGCTCACCGCCACGGCGTTCTATTTTGAGAACGTCAAGATCATGGCCCAAGCCGCCGCGCTGCTGGGGAAAACCGATGACGCCAAAAACTTTTCTGATCTCGCCGCCAACATCCGCGCCGCCTTCAACGAGAAATTTTACAACGCCACGAACCACAGCTACGCCACCGGCTCGCAATGCGCCAATGCCATTCCGCTCGTCATGGGCCTTTGCGAACCCACGAACCGCGCCGCCGTGCTCGACGCCCTCGTCCGCGACATCCGCGCCCACGACACTGCCAACACCGCCGGCGATGTGGGCTACCGCTACGTGTTGCGCGCCCTCGCGGACGGCGGACGCAGCGATGTGATTTTTGACATCAACAACCAGACCAACAAGCCCGGCTACGGCATGCAGCTCGCCAAGGGCAAGACCAGCCTCACCGAGGCGTGGGATGGCGGCTCATCGCAAAACCATTTCATGCTCGGCCAGATTCAGGAATGGTTTTATCACGACCTCGCCGGCATCCAGTCCGGCGGCAACGGTTTTAAGCAGATCATCATCGCGCCGCAGCCCGTGGGCGACCTCACGTGGGTGAAAGCCAGCTACCGTTCCATCCGGGGCGACATCACCAGCAACTGGCAACGCAATGGCGGGAAATTCACGCTGAACATTGTCATCCCTCCGAACACCACCGCCACCGTCTGCGTCCCCGCGAAAACCGCCGCCGCCGTCAAAGCCCCGGCCGGTGCCCAATTCGTGCGGCTGGAAAACGACCGCGCCATCTTCACCACCGGCTCCGGCAGCTACACGTTCACCGCGAACAACTGAACGCCGTGCGGCGGGCCACCATGGTAGGGCGGCAATCCCTTGCCCGCCGCCCGCCTGACACCGGCACTTGTGATGTCAAGATGAGGACTGACCCCTTTACTGCCTCATGCACTCCGCAGTAACCCACAAATCGAGGCAAGGCCAGCCAGCTACTGCGAATTCCCTGACCATTTGATAGGTATGGTCACGGGCGGCAAATCAATCCGTTCGCATAGGTCACGGTTTGTTTCCGACCGCTTGTAGATTTTTGGCCAGACCGTCAACTGGTAGTCGCCCGTTTTTTCAAGCTTGAAATACTTTTGCAGATGAAACCGGCACTGTTCAGGATCCATCCCACTTAAACATCCCGGTTTAGGGGCGCCCATGTAAGCAACTTTCTCCATAAGAAGCCTATTGGCTAACTTCAAGTCGTAGGCATCTGGATATGCCTCTGGTGAATTCACCTCTGGTTTTAGCAAGGCAACTTTGTCTCCAGACTGATCGCGCAACTCGACAAAACCACAAAACGAATTAGTGGCCAAAAAATATTTCCCGTCAAAAATCGGATCCGAATATATTTTAACGCCGTTTGATTCTTCCACAACCCTAGGAAAAGGAGAGATGGTCGGAATGTTTGTGCTTGGCGGCCGGAAGTGGACATATATTCGGATGACATGCCCACCGTCAGGCCAAAACGCAACATATTTGCCCGTGGCATATATCCCATTTGTCGTCGCTCCATTTCCTTCACTTATGCCATCTGCCCGCAAGTTAAAAAGATTTGCCAAGACAAGCGCCGCACAAGAAATTCGTAGCCTAAATTTTGCCGATGAGTTTTTCATAAATATCAAAAACACAGATGTTTTAATTTGTTTCTCCGTTGGTATAAGTGTGGATCCATTTAGGAAAAGTGTTGTCGCTTGTGAAGGCATCAAATTTGGCATCGCCCGTTGGAACCACATAGTTGCCGTATTTGTCTTGAGCAGTAAAGGCAGATGCCGGAGGCCAATAATCGTAAGGAGGTATCAGAACCCGATCAGCATCGCCATAACAATGCCAGTTTACAATTCCAATGGTCACGGGAATTCCTCCGACAGGCTCAAATCGCACATACGCCTTAAACCCCGAGTAATTCCAAGTGAATCCACTACATGTAATTGCCGGGCCGTCATCAAAGGGCAGTATGTTTGTGACATCAGGATAAACTCCGATGACATCATTTTCCAGAGCTGGATCATTGGCTTCACCTGCAACTTGATTATTATCAAGATAGTCGTTTCCTTGGGTATCAAAATTAACAACGCCAGTGTCATTCCCTTTCGACCCTGTCCAAGTCTGAGTAATATATGCGATAGCATCCCCGTGAAAACGAGAATCAATCCTTAACGAGAATCTGCCTTCATAGACTTGTAAAACATCAAGACCTGGCGATTCGTTGAGGGCATGGTGATGAGTCAAAGCATTATAAATAGATTCTTGAGAATATTTTTCATATTCCGGCCTGTGCATGGAGAAGAGGCCGCTGGTATTGAGGCTGGCCGTCTGGCCATTGTCAAAAGTCACATCCTCCTTGAAATCCGCCGTCAACTTTTCCGGAGGGTCATACTTGCCGTCATACCACCAAGCATGGGTGCTTTCAAACTTCAGCAAGTTCGGATCGTTGGTGTAGGTTTCGGAGGCGTCTGTATAAATCGGATCCAATCTCTTATTCACATACGTCCCGCCCAGTGTCCATTCAGGATTGTTTGAGCTCACAATCGGCGGTCTGCCCGGTTCCCAATACAATGAGAAATTGATGTTCTGCCCTACGCAGTTTGTTTCATTCACCACGTCCGGATCCAGCACCACATCGGCCTGGACGGCAAGTTTATATTTCTGCGGCGAGGCGCTGGCGTTGTAGTGTTTTTTGCCTTTGGCGATGACCGTGATGTCCTGCTCGCTGTTGTCCGGCAGCGCCACCCACAGTTTGCCGTCCGCCCCCACCTGCTTCCCGCATACTCGCAACTGGGTTTTGGCAATACCTCGTGAAGCCAGATTTGGCCAGCCGTAGTTCGGCCCAGCTGGCTCGTAATATTCATCAGCCGTGTCTGCCGTGATGCAAAACAGGTTCTGCCGGTTGATTTTGGCTTTTCCACCCGTGTAAAGCTTGACGTAGGTGTTGGCGGTCACCCGCACCCGTTGCGGCCCGGTGGTCCCCCAGGCGTTGACGGTGGGAGTGTAGGACTGGTCGGCATAATAGTGCACAAGCGAGCCTTCAGCAGATCCCCACCAGCCCGCCACATGCGCCGCCGCGTAGCTGTCCATGTCCGGAACCGCCGTGATGCAGCTTTTGTATGCAGGCAAATCCCATGTCACCATGGTTCCAGAACTGCAATCTTCAATCACCTCTGCCACACCCGCCCAGTCATTTGACCAGCTATAATTGGCCGAGGAGCAATAAGGCCAAGTATAATGGATGCCCAATATATTTTCACTGCCCCAGCCTGTATAGGTTTGTTGCCATTGGCCATTGGCATCCGGTTGCGCTGAAGCGGTGTAGCTTTTCATCCAAGAATTATGCCAGTTGTCTCCGGTTGCCTGTCCGCCGTCATCGGTTTCAGTAATGAAATAATCTGCCACGCACCAGTAAGCCGGCATTTCTTTACTGATATTGGCGTTCGCCGGCGGCGGTGCGGCTCCGCTGGGCAAAGCCACCGCGTCAAACGTCGCCGTGCCCTTGCCATAAATCGGCACGTTGTCCGCCGACCAATTGTAGGTGCCCTGGCTGTTTTCGTTCGTATCCACGTTGACCCGCATCCCGTTTACATACACCACCCAACTTACTTCGGACACCGTTCCGCTCACCGTGCCTGTCGTTTTATACAAATCTTCGCCCTCGGGCGACGAATCAATCGTCAACGCCACTTCGCTTTCAAACACCATGATATTAGTCGTAGTCATATTGCCCGCCGCATCAGTAGCCGTCACAGAAACAATATTATCACCATTGGTCGTGAGCGGTAGATTTTCGACCCAGAACATGCCATCCCGTTCAACAATTCCTTCCACTATGTTTGTGTTCCCCGCTCCATCCACCACCTGCGCCCGCACCGTGCCCGTTTCGTCGCTCATTGTTCCGCGCAAGGTGAAACTAGTTCCATAGATGGCCATGTTGTCTTCTGGCCAAATGGGCTTCACCACCGGCGGATTCGTGGCAGTAGTATAATCCAGCACGACACTGAAATTGGTGGTTGTGGTATTCCCCGCGCGGTCGGTCACGCGCAAGGTGATGGCATTCACATTCGTAGCCAACGGCACGTCGTAGGCTTGGAAATAGTTCGTAGTGAAATCAAATTGATTGGTATCAAACGCCTGATCCGTCACAAACGCGTCCAGATTGGTAGCGAGACCAAAGGCGTTGCTGATGTCATAGGACAAGCTGACCAACGGCTTGTTGGCGAAGCCTTGCAATTGTAGATACGGCTTGATGACGGTGCCAGCGGCACCTACCAATATGGGATTGGTAATGGTCAATACCGGTTTGACGCGGTCGAGGTAAAACTCATAGTTCCGCCATGTCTCCGTGGCATCCGGCGCAAGTCCTTTCAAGCCCACCACCACATTGTAGGTGCCATCGGTGGAGCCGAGATTTATCGTGAGATTGGTGGATGTAAACGGCAGCCAGTTGGTCGTGGTGGTCTGATTAACATAGATGGCGTAATAGCTTGGCACGCCACCGGTGATGTCTAGCTGCACAGAGACGTTCGTGTGATTGACAAAATCATTCATGGACTCGATGGAGAATGCGATGGTGTTCGGATCATTGGTGACGGTGCCATTGTCGTAGTTTTGGTAATCCGAAAGGAGAGTGTTACCATTGGCATCCAGTTCACTGCCGATGTGGGTATAATTACCGAACCAATGCCATTCCCACCAGTCGGGCAGGCCGTCGTGGTCGGAATCTTCATTCACGGGGTAATGGTAGCCAAGGTCAGGCGCGTTCGTGTCTGGATAGCCGCCGTCCTGCGGCGCGTAGGTGGTCATTTGATCGATTCCGAGCCAACCAAAATCAAAATTTGTGCTGCCAATATCACGATAGGGACTGCTTGAGGTCAGATAATAACTAGCACTGGCATTAGATTTAAAACAAGTTGCTTCTGATTGCTCAAAAGAACTCTCGTTGTCATATAATCCATCTGTGCCGCAACTCTGCATCATGTCTAAAGTTCCTGCCGTGAAGCGCGTAAACAATGAGTTAATGACTGAAATATAATAAAAATCTACACTGTCGGCAAAATCCATAAATTTTGTTCCAGAATCGGCCGTTACATCAACGCATGACAGCCAAAATTCAGAACCCTCATACCATGTGTTGTCAAAATACACACAAGTGCCACAGCCTGAGAACAAACAATTGTATAATGTCGGTCCGATCACGCTCATCTTTATGGCTGTTTGGCAATTGTAAAACCGACAATTCTCAAAAGCAATTGGGTCGCCGGCATAAACACCTGTTCCCGCATAATTAAAATAAATGTTTTTAACCTCACCTTCCACTTGCCCTCCCAAAAAAGTGACATTGGTAAGGATTGTCGGCTGCCCGTTGCTGTCTGAAATGACCTCTCCCACGGAGTTATCATCCTTGGATGTAAGTATGACTGGATGGTCTTGATCGGTTTCGTAATTTGCATCTAAATAGTCAAAACTGATTCCGTTACCAGCGTTGGCCGTAAACTTAATTGTCGCACCACCTTGAAAGATCAAAGATGACTCATCTTCCGCTCCGTTACCTAAAATCACTGGTCCGATTACAAGGTAAGTCTCACTCGCTTGAAATGTAAAACTACTCTGGTCAGAATCCACAGTGGTGTAATCCAGCACCACGCCCGGCTCGCGGTCAATGGCGGCAGAGGCCAGCAAGATTTGGTTTGTGTCGGTGGTGAACTCATGTGCGGGCGGAAACTGGCGCTTGTTCGTTGCAAATTTCAAGTTGCTGGTTGCAGGTTTCTGGATGCTTGCAGTCAGCGGCAGCGCGTTCAAATCCTCCGCCAAACCTGCCAGCGGCAGTTCCTCGATCAAAAACTTGCGATTTTCCAGTTTTAGCCAGCGTTTATAGACTGGGTTCTGGGCTCTGGCTTCTAGGTTATGGGGAATGGCGTTTGTGGATTTGATGGCAAACGCCTTGCCTTGCTTCATCGTCAGTTTGCCAAATTTCAGCGTGCTGTCCTGCAAACCATACCATTCATCACTGGTGGCGGGAATCTGCTCCGGGTCAGCCGTGTTGAAAAATTCCGTGATCATCTGCAACGTGCTGCTGTCCGAGTCCAAGCCGTATTGCTCCGGCGTGGGCGGCTGCTGGCGGAAGACCAAATCACATTCAAATCCGCTCCGGCGATACGTCGCCACCAGATCCGCCTTGATTCCTTCAAATGCATCGCGGTAGGTCACTTGGTTGGAACTGGTCAGATACCCTTGCGCGTGCTTGAGCGTGGCGATGAACACGGTATTGCTGCCGTCATCGTAGGTCACACCCAGTGGACGGCTTTTCAAATGGCGGCCATCCGGCGTCACCACTTCCAAAACTCCATTGTAGATGTCGGCAGGGAAATAGACTTTGTGTCGTCCCTGCGTGGCCGCCGCGCCGCCGGTGGGCAGGAGGGTGATCTCCTCCTTAGATTCCTGCCATTGGCCATAGGCATTGGTGAAATTCATGCCCGTTGCCAATTCCACGTAGCGATGAACACGTTGGTGCCGTTCTCCACCGTGGTCTTTTGTAACACATTCCAATCCGCCCCGCGCTCGGTGACGACGTAGCCGCTTTGCGCCCGCGCGACCAGCAAGCCGGCCAACAGCCATGCACCAACCATCATTTTTGTTTTCATAATTTTCCTTCTCTGAATATTTGGCTCCCCCTCATCCCGCCCTGCTCCCCAGTGGGGGAGCAGGTGTCCGGGGCCGGTTGAGCGGGAGGTTCTCATTTCATCACGCGGTCCGGCGGCAGTTGAAATTCCGCACGGATGCCGGCGTTGGCGGGGTCGGTGTGCGGCCATTCGGCATCGGCGGCAAACTGGATTTCGCGGCGTTTGGTCACGATGTCGGCCACGGTGGCTTCCACCTGGTTGCGCCAGCCGGTGGCATCACCTTGCGCCCCGGTCTGCAGGCCTTGCACACCCTTGTAAGCGTCCAGCGCGGCTTGCAACCCGGCGATCTTCGCGGCGTTCACGCCCGGCAAGGTGTCGGCAGGCACGGGCGGCACGGCGTCAGGATTCCCGTTGAGCTTGAGGAGGATGTTTTCGGCGGCTTGTTCGAGCAGGCTGCGGCTGTCGCTGATTTTCTGGCCGATGCCGTAATCCTTCAGGCGGCCCCGTTCGGTGGCGTCGTATTTCTGCCGGGCGCGTTTCTGGACGTATTGGATTTTTTCCACGAGCGCGTCCATGAGAGTTTTCTCGGTGTCGGTGATGATTTGTTTGCCGCTGGTGCCTTGCACGGCCTGGCCGGCGAGCTTGCGCCCGGCGACAATGGCATTGATCAGGGCGGAAATCTTGGTGGCGTCAATGTCGCCCTCGGCCAGCGTGACGGAACGTCCGTCCTTGCCGGTGGCGGCCACGATGGCCTCGGCATTGGTAAATTCATCCAGCCAGTCTTGATTGATTTCACCGCGTTTGGCGGCGGTCTTGGGGGCGGGAGTCGGAGTCGGTGCGGGGGTTGGATCAGCCATGGTTCAGTTCAGGTTTAATGGTTTAATTCAGCCGGTTAAAGAGTGAACCTTGGGGAAAATCCGCTCCCAAAGCCCACCCATACAGAGCAATACGTAGCATCCGCGCATTTCTTTCAAAATATTTTCAGAATTTTGAATTTTTCTTCGGATGAATTCCTGAAACGGAAAATGGCGATTTTTGAACAAGCGCAGGCGGATTCTGCATAAACCATTGAAAATAAGCCAACCCGGCAGAAATTTAGCATTCCCCGGATAAAATTTAAGGTTTCCCGGCTGGGATTTAAGGCTCCCCGGCAGAAAATTATGGTTCCCCGGATCAGAAACACCATTCCCCGGCTGCGAAACCAGATTCCCCGGCTGCGAGACGATATTTCCCGGCTGGTGGTTAGCATTCCCGCCAAGCTGGACAGGTTTTCCCGGCAGACGAATCAGATTACCCGGGCCAAACCAAGCACCGCCAGAACGGGGAACTGTCCCGGCGGGTTTTAAAAATTCACGGCAGCTTACCGAAATAAAAACTCACCGCGCCAGAAAGCTCGCCGTTCAGCACGGTCGGCTGGCTTTGCGGGCCGCTGAACTTCGCTTCCTTGAACTTGCTGCCGAGCGCCGGGATGGCGTCGAGCAGGCCGAGTCCGCATTGCGGCACGGGCGCCCACGCCTTGGCCTTGAGATTATCGGGGCCGAAATCCGGCGTGAGCACTTGCAGGAACGGCACACCGCTTTGATTGACGAGAGTGACGGGGCCTTCCTTGGTCGTGAGCTGCAGCCAGCGCCAGTTCGCGAAAGCGCCTTTGAACTCCGGATAAATCCAGTCGCGATAGCCGGTGAGGGTGTTGTTGTAATCATTCTCCCAGACGCCAAGCGTCACGCCGCGCAGGCGGTTTTGCCAGACGCGGAACGGGCCATCGCCGAGCCAGCGTTTGTGCAGCACGAGGTTTTCAGGATAGTCAAAGAGCATGCCGAGAAATTCGTTCGTGCCGTGCGCGGTGTAGGTGTAATCGCAATCCACCCAGCCATTGCCGTTCACGCGCCAGAGAATGGCTTTCAAATCGCCGTTGAACTTCGCGGTAACGACCGCATCGGGGCCGTCGTCGGTGAACTGAATGTCGCGCAAGGTCGCGCTGCCCACGGCGAGACGCGGGCCGTTGGCGAGCGAAAAGGTTTGCGCACCGCGCTGCACGCCGACGAGCAGTCCGGTGGTTTTGCTGAACGTGGTGGTGAGGTCGCCGGCGGTCACGGTGATGAGGCCGTTCGTCTCGATTGCGGTGGCGCGGTGTTCAGCCGGTTCCTCGGTGAAGCGATTGGCGGCATCAGTTTTCAACGGCCATACCCAGGTCCACAATTCACGTCCGCTGGGATCATCCACGCGGAGATGGAGCGCATCGGCATTCTTGTTGGCCGGCAGGGAAAGCTGCAACGATCCGGCTTGTCCCGGCGCAATCTTGGGCGCAGGAACGGTGCCGGAGGCGAGCACTTTGAAATTCCATTTGTCCGTGGGCTCGGGAAATTTCCGAAGTTCCCAGGTGAACCGGCATTCGCTGGCGTCGGTGAAGCTGAAATGATTTTCAATTTTGATTTCCGCGCGCGAGGGCGTCCGCTCCGCCAGCGAGAGCTGGAGCGGGCACCAGATTTCCTTGATCGTGTAAAAGCTGCCCTCGCGCTGGCGATACGGGCCGACAATGCCATCGGGTGCTTGATTGCCCGCAACATCAATCTCACCGGTGTCGGGCCGTTTCACGCCTTCGTCGAGCAGCGCCCAAATGAAACCGCCGCCGAGATATTTGCTCGCGGTCATCATGCGCCAGTAATCGTCGAGGCCCGCGCCCGCGCCGCCGTCGTAGAGGCCGTGGAGAAATTCCGTGGGCATGTAGATGTAATGCTGCGGGTCGTTGGTGGCGACGAGTTCCTGGTTGTTGGAGTAATACGTGTGCTTTCCCTGGGCGGCGATTTCGGCTTTGTCGTAGGCGAGATAGTGCGAGGTATTGAGGCCACTGAAGGTCGCCCACGGATGCAGCACGCGGCGCTGCTGCGCATCGAACTGGCCGAAAATTTTATCCAGGTTGGTGTTGAAGCCGCCTTCGTTGCCATTGTCCCAGAACAGAATCGAGGGATGATTCACGTCGCGCACGACCATTTCCTCCACGAGCTTCGAGCCGACGGTGTTGTCGTAAAATTTCTGCCAGCCGCCGAGTTCGTCGAGCACGTAAAGGCCGAGTTCATCGCAGAGATCGAGGAACTGCGCGTCGGGCGGATAATGCGACATGCGGACGGCGTTCATGTTGGCGTCCTTCATCGTCTCAATGTCGAGCCGGTGAACCGCCTCGCTGATGCAACGGCCGGAATCGGGCCAGAAGGAATGGCGGTTGACACCCTTGAGAATCACGCGCTGGCCGTTGAGATACAGCCCGTCGCCATCGCGCACCTCGAAGGTGCGAAAGCCGAAACGCTGGGTGAGCTGGTGGATGATCTGGCCATTCCGCTTGAGGCGGAATTGGGCTCGATACAGATTCGGCGTCTCGGCGGACCAGAGTTTGGGTGAGGAATTTGTTGTTTCGAGAATTGAAAACGTCCAATGACTACTCAGCAGGCCACCGCTCCCGATAGATGAGTGAAACGGCTCGCCCACATTTTTTCCATCTAGCGTTTGAATTTGCGCCTCGACTTGACTGGCGCTCGTCAAATTGGTGAGAACGAGAGAAACAGTGGCACAAAATTGTCCGTTAGCTTTTGCATCAATCGCCACGCGCTCGATGAATTCCTGCGGCACGGCTTCGAGCGACACCGGACGGAAGATGCCGCCGAAGACCCAGTAGTCGGCGAGGCGCTCGGCGCGATTGACAGATTCGTTGGCGGAATGTTTGGATACGGTGACTTCAAGCCGGTTCGTCGCGCCGAATTTCACGAGCGACGTCACTTCGTATTTGAAGCGATAGAAACTGCCTTGATGCACGGGGCCGACGGACTGGCCGTTGAGCTTCGCGTCGGTGTCGGTCATCACGCCGTCGAACACGAGAAAAATACGTTTGCCCGACCAATCCGCCGGCACGGTGAAATCATGTTCGTAAAGGCCGCGCTCGCTCCAGGCGTTCGTGAGATCCTTGTGATAGTTCAGCGTGCCGAAGCCTTGCACGTCCCACTGCGAGGGCACGGGCAGGTTGGTCCAGAAGCCGGAGTTCGCGCCGCTGGTGCAGAAAAATTTCCACGGCACGGCATCGTCCTTGCCGTGGCCAGAGAGGAATTGCGATTCCGTTTGCTGCGCCTTGGCGATTGAACCGCAGAGAACGCATAGAGCGCAAAGAATTCCAAACCGGCTGATAATTTTTTTCATCTTCGTGGTCTCTGCGTTCTTTGCGGTTAATTTTCAGCCCTTGAGGTGCTGACGAAACTCCGTCGGCGTCATGCCGGTGTGATGGCGGAAAAAATGACTGAAATAAAATTCGCTGGAGAAATTGAGCTGGCCGGAAACGTCCTTGATGGAAAGCCGCTTGTCCGCGAGCAGCAGCCGCGCCTGATCGAGCCGGGCGCGCTGGATGTGCTGGTGGATCGTCCCCTGCCCCGACGAATTGAACAGCGCGCGCAAACCGGAATAGCTGATCTTGGCGACGGTCGCGAGTTCCAGCGCCTTCCAGTCGCGCGCGGGATTGGCGGAGATGGCGTTGAGCACGCGCACCACGGGCGGCGGCAGTTCCGCGTGCGGCGAGGTGAGCAGTTCGCGCGACATGAGCAGTTTGCCCAGCAGATGCGTGATGGCCAGATGCACCTGCCATTCCCAGCCGACGGGCTTGCGCCGGACAAGCCGGAGCAGTTCGCTCTGGGTCTGCGCGGCAAAACGGAGATCGTCCAGGGTGAATTCGGCATTTTCACGATCGCGAATCTCATCATGCCAGAATTCGAGCCCCGGCCCGCCGAAACGAAAGCCCGCAATGGCCAGTTGCCGGCCCGCCTGCGGGATGTAGGTGCGCGGCGAATTCATGTCCACCAGCCAGACCTCGCCGCCGCGGCGCAGTTGAAACCGGCGGGAGCGATATTCCAGTTCACCCGCGCCGGAGTGCACCCAGAACAGGTGCGCGCCGGGCTTCTCAAACTTTTCGTGATGATCCGGCTGGTCCATCCGGCGGATGCCGATGGAAAAGATATGCCACAGCAACCGGCGCGCGACCGGTGAAGGATCAACAAAAATCAGGTTGCTGGCCTTATTGGAAACTTCGGGCATCGGCTCTTTAATAACAAAATCAGAGGCCGCGTGTCCACTCTTCCGGCCATGCATAAGAACCCGGCTTGATGGTCAGCCACTGAGAATTTTCGCCGGCCACCGCCAGCGTCGCCACGCCGGGCGCCCATTCGCGCCGCACTTCCAGGCGGGGCCAGCGCATCCGCCGCACGAGTTCTGCCGAGGTGGCCCCGCCTTCGGCAAAAATACTTTTCACCGCCACCCGCCGCAGCACCAGTTCCGCAATGTCCACGAGGTGATCCGCCAGCCGCAGCGCCACCGGAATATCGCGAACCGCCGGCAGCCCGACGCACAGGACCACGCGGCGATTGGTCTTAAACGCTTCGATGATGCGCTGCGAAATCACCTCGCGTGCGCCGGCGGAAAAATTCGTGCCCCACATCAGTTCCTGCGGCAGGCTGAACACCGGCACGTCCGCTGTGCGCGAGGCTTTCACCAGCACCTGCACCGACTTGCTCGCCGTGCCGCAGATGAACAGTTGCTGGCCGCCGGCAAAATCAATCTCCTCAACCGACCGCAAAACCGGTTCACCCAATTCCGCACCCAGCAAAGCCCCGAAAAATTCCGAGCCGCCGACCGGCAGGCACAAAGAATCACGCGCACCCGCCCACAACTTCACCCGCTCCGAGGTGTCGGTCTGGCCGACGAGCAAGGTGTTTTCCGGCACCAGCAATTCGCCGTTCGCCAGCCGCAACATGAAATGCGACGGCGGCCCCAGCAGCCGCAGCACCTGCGACGAACGCCGGGGATATTCCGGGTCGTTTGCAAACTCCGTGCGATGGATCGGCTTGCCGTGGACGAAATACTCGCCGTCACGGATGACGCGGCCCAGCGACGGGTTCGCCGGCAGCAGCAGCGCGCGGTTGAAGTTCAACTGCTTCATCACCGCCTCGACTTCCGAAGTCACGTTGCCACGCAGGACGGAATCCACCTTTTTGTAAATCCACGTGGCACCCGCCGCGCGAAGGGTTTTGGCGGCGGCGGCGGCACGTTTCGCCGCGTCCTCGGGTTCACATGAACGCGAGTCCGTGTCCATGCACACCAGATCCGCCGCACCGCCCGGCTTGCCGCTGCGGATGATCTCCGCGCTCAAACCATGGCGCAGACCAACCGCACCAAGTTCGGCGGCACCGGTCAAATCGTCTGCAATCACGCCAATCATAAGATATAAAAAAGTTGATTAACCGCAGAGAACGCAAAGAGCGAAGGAAAAAAAGTGTTCATTGGGAATTCCTCTTGGTGTTTCTTGCATTCTCTGCGGTTAAATTTTTCCTTGCAGCCAGGTTCGCCGCGACGCTGATGGCGGAATACAAGCTGGTCGAGTCCGCCGTGCCCTGCCACGCGATATCGAACGCCGTGCCGTGATCCACCGACGTGCGGATGATCGGCAGGCCGAGCGTGATATTCACGCCCGTGTCAAACGCCAGCATCTTGAACGGAATGTGCCCCTGATCGTGATACAGCGTGACGATGGCGTCGTATTTGCAGCGCTGGCCGGTGGTAAAAACGGCGTCCGGCACCAACGGACCTTCAACCCGAAGTCCTTTTCGTTGCGCCCGCTTCACCGCCGGCGCGACGAATTTCTCTTCTTCCCGACGACCGAACAAACCGTGCTCGCCGGCGTGCGGATTCAAACCGCAGACGCCAAGTCGCGGCGCGCGACCGAGAATTTGCTTCATCGTCTGCGCGGTGAGTTCGATGACATGGAGCACGCGCTCGACGGAAAGCTTTTGCGGCACCTCGTGATAACCGATGTGCGTCGTGACCATGCTCACCGTGAGCTTGTCCGAATACAGCATCATGCAACTGCGCTTGGTTTTCGTGAGCGCGGTGAAGATCTCTGTATGGCCCGGAAATTTCACGCCGGATAGGTTCAGCGATTCCTTGTGGATCGGCGCCGTGACCACGCCAGCAATTTTGCCCGTCAACGCCGCGCGGATGGCTTGCTCGATATAGACATAGCCGGCGCGACCGCAGGCGGCGGAGACCTTGCCAGGTTTGATTTTCGTCGCGTCAATCGCTACGCAATCCACGACGAGCGGTTCGGTGACGGTTTTGATTTTGGAAAACTCGCTGAGTGAAACTACACAGACCGCGTTAGCATTAAATTTCCTTCCCGCCACCCGCTTCAAAACTCCCGCATCACCAAACAAGACTGGCACGCACAGTTTTCGCACCGCCGGCTCCGTCAGCGCTCGCAGACAAATCTCCGGGCCGATCCCCGCCGGGTCGCCCATCGTCAATCCAAGAATTGGCTTTTGGGTTTTCATATTCCGTCGAGCAAATGCAGTTCCCGCATCTGGCTGCGGATTTTTTCCAGTTCCGCCTCTGAGCCTCTGCGCAAAGGCGGCAGCACCTGCGGCCCGCACAAGCCACGACAGTGCATGGCCGCCTTCAGCGCCGCGAGCGATTCGTTCAGGTTGCGACCTTTTTGATACAGCGCCGCCACCGCGTTCATGCGCGCCGCGAGTTTTTCGACCGCGCTCCAGTCCTTGTTTTTGGCCGCGAGACAAAGCTGATGGCAGACATCGGGAATCAAGTTCCCCACGCTCGGCACGATGCCGTCTGCGCCGAGCCTCAATCCGTTTTCCATCAGCGCACCGACGCCGACGAACACGGCGAAATCACCCTTGCCGCCAAAACGCTGGAGCAGTTCCTCGTGCCGCTGCGGGTTGTTTTCCGAATCCTTGACGCCGGCCAGTTTCGGATGGCCGAGCAAGCCCGCCACCGCGTCGAGCGGAATTGAGACGCCGGTGGTCATCGGCATATTGTAGAGCAGCAGCGGGCCCTGCATCGCGTCCAGCAGTGTCCGATACCAGCCTTCCAGCTTTTCCGGAGCAACCCTTTCCGAGATTGGCGGGTGCGCCACCACCGCGTCCGCGCCGGCATGGAAAAACTCATTTGCCTCGGACAAATCGCCCAGCTTCACGTCGCCGAGACCGGCGAAAACCCGCGTGCGTTTGGCCGCGCGTTGGACGGCCAGTTCCACCAGCCGGCGGCGGAATTCGCGCGGCACATGCGCGCCCTCGCCCGTCGTGCCCAGCACAAAAACGCCCTCGACGCCGCCCGCGATCTGCGCGTCCACCAACCCGACCAGCGCCACCTCGTCCAGTGTCTTCGTCGGCGTAAGCGGCGTCACAATCGGCACCACCGCACCGTGATATTTCATCCCTGGTTTCATTTCAAATTCAATAGGCCGCCTCGTAAATCCGCACCGCATCCGGCTCGGTGAGCGGACGGAGGTTGTTGTTCAAAAGCCGCGTCACCTGCATGGCCGCCCTGGCCATTGCCGGAATCGCGGCCTGCGGAATTTTCAGCTCGGAAAGTTTCTGCGGCACGCCGCAATCACGCGATAGTTGCGTCAAAAATTCCACGCCATGTTCGGCGGTCGTCAACGGCGCGCCATTGCGCGGCACGCCCAGCGCGACGGCGATTTCCGCATAACGCTCCGGCGCGGCGGAAAAGTTGAAACGCAGAACGTGTGGCAACAGCAGCGCATTGGAAACGCCGTGCGCAATGTGAAAACGGCCGCCGAGCGGATACGCCAACGCATGAACGGCGGCGGTGTTCACCGGGCCGAGACAAAGTCCGCCGTAAAGACTGCCGAGCGCCAGCGCCGCGCGGGCCTCAACATCGGAGCCATCGCGAACCGCGCGGACGAGATTGGCCGAGATCAGCCGAATGCCTGCGAGCGCGTAGGTGTCCACGACGGGATGCGCAAATTTGTTTGCGTAAGCTTCGATGCAATGCGTCAACGCATCGAGTCCCGTCGCCGCCGTCACGGCCGGCGGCACACTCAAGGTCAGCAGGGGATCCACGAACGCCGCGTCGGGCACGAGGTGCGGGCTGACGACGCCTTTTTTCAATTCGTCCGCTTCATCGAGCAAGATGGCGTTCGGCGAAACTTCCGCGCCCGTTCCAGCCGTCGTCGGCAGACAAGCCAGCAGCAGCTTGCGGCCGCGCAGCAGGTTGATGCCGAAAACTTCCGTCGTGCTCTGATCGCTGTGCGTCAGGGCCGCGACCAATTTGGCTACGTCAATCGCGCTGCCACCGCCGATGCCGAGCACGGCGTCAATTTTTTCCACCCGCGCCGCGATCAAGATGGTTTCAAACAGTTCACGCGTCGGCTCGGCGTCCACCGGCGCGGCGAACACAATTTCGACGCCCGATTTTTTCAGTGCAGCGATCACCGCGCCCAGCGTCGGCAACACCGGCGTGCTGGACACGAGCAGCGCGCGTTTCACGCCGCGTTGCGCCAGCCAGTCCGCGCACTGCGGCGCGCAGCCATTGCCGAAGACAATGCGCGGTGGTTGGAGGAGCGTGATCGGGTTCATGCGTTAACCGGGAGAGTTGCGGACACTTCCTGACGGGGTTGATAACGGTCGAACCACCGGCTCGCCGCATAGCCTACAACGAACAAAATCACGTGGTTGAAAATGCCGATGAGAAAAGGGTGGAATGGATAATTGAGCGGCCCAAGATCGAGCAGCACATGGTTGAGCGCGGGCAGCTTCACCGAGGTGAACGTGGCCCACGCGGTGAAAATCACGCACGCAAGGATGCCGACGATGGCGCCCTTCGCATTGGCGCGCTTGGTCAGGGCCCCCAGCGCAAACAAGCCGAGCATCCCGGCCGTGGCGATGGAAAACAATTGCACGCCAAATTCCATGGCCGTGCCAATCCCAATCCAGAGCTGGGAAAAAACGATGGCCGATATGCCCAGAACCGTCACCGCGATGCGGCCCATGCGGAGGCGTTGGCGGTCGGTGGATTTGGGGCGGAGTCGTCCGTAAAAATCATCCACGATCACCGTGGCCATGCTGTTCAAATCGGAGTCGAGGCTGGACATGGCCGCCGCCAGCAGGGCCGCGACCACCAAACCGATGACGCCCACCGGCAACTGGGTTTTGATGAAGTAGGGAACGATGTTGTCCTTCACCGCCGCGACATCGGCGGGCATGAGCGCGCCGTTCAATTGGAAGAACGCCCACAGACACGCACCCAGAAAAAAGAACATGCACCACACGGGCAGACACGCAACGGCCCCGAAGAACGCGCTCATCTGCGCCTGCCGGTCGTTTTTAGCGATGAGATATTTTTGAACGATGTGCTGGTCGAGCGCATAACGTTGCACCGCCCAGATGCCGCCACCGACGAGGAAGAACCAGATGTTTTCATGTGTCAGGCTGAACGATAAGTCGCCCAGGCCAAATTTCCCGCCCTCCCACGCTTTGTGCAGCACGGCATTCGGACCACCCGCCGGACGAAAAAGCGCGATGCCCAGGCACGTCAACACGCCGCCGATCAATAGGGCGCCTTGCAGCACGTCGGCATAAACCACCGCCGCGAGTCCGCCGGCCACCGTCATCACGAGCGTCACCACGCCCACGATCAGGATCACCCACCAGATGCTGATGCCGCTGAGATACGAAACCGGGATCGCCAGAAAATACAGCGTCGCGCTCATATCCACCACGCGGCTGACGATGAACGCCGCCGCGCCATACGCCCGCGCCGCGTAGCTGAAACGCTTTTCCAGATAGTCGTAGATGCTCATCTTGATCGTGCGCCGGTAAAACACGACCACGAACCGCGCGATGAAAACCATCACGACCGGCAGCAGGAAGAATGACGGCAAATTCCACATGTTGTTCGCATAGACATTGCCCGGATGGCCGATAAAACTCGTGCTGCTGATCATCGTGCCGACGATTGCGAAGATCACGACCCAGCCCGGCACGTTTTTCCCGGCGAGGAAGTAATCCTCCGTCGTCTTCTGGTTGCGGGAAAAATAAATCCCAATCCCGAAAACCGCCGCGAGATAGACGAGGACAATGGATGAATCTATAAAGCTCATGGCGCGGATGCCTCCCCGGCCAGTTTGCCGTTGCTGAAGCGATAACTGTGAACCAGTTGCCCCGCTTCGTCCCACCACTTCGCGGGCCCGTCAGCGATCAGGCCAAAAAAACTGTGCTTCACATCGCGCGCTTCCGGCTTCGTGTTCCAGGAGGATTCAACCCTCTTGCGGCCGTTCGGCCAGAACTGCGTCCACACGCTGCGGTTGCGTTTCAAGTCATGCGACCAGCTCCAGAGTTTCGTGCCGTCCGCCGACCAGAAGGTTTCTTCGCCGGTTTTGCGCCCGCTCGCATACGTCACCTCATGCTGTTTGACGCCGGTGTCGTAGAAATCGGTCTCCTTGCCGTCGAGCAAGTAACGTCCATTCGGACAAATCCGCGCCGTCCATTGCGAACGGATTTTGCCGTTCGGAAAATTCTCCAAGAATTCCTTCAGCTCGCCGCCGGACGTTTCCGGCTTAAGCTCGCCTTTGTTCGAGAAAACCCAGGCCTCGTTCAATTCGTAATGCAGGCACGGCTGCGTCATCGTCGTCAAAATATGAATGACGCCGTTCGGCGCCTGTCGCGCCGTGACGTAGCCCAACGTGCCGAAATGCCTGTCCTCGTGATGCGGCAGCGTGACAGGCAATTTTTTGAAATGCCATGAAGCGCCGTTATTCGTCGAGATCGCCACAAACGCCCCCTGCCCCAATTTCCAGCCGTCCGGCGATTTGCCGGACTTTTTGATGTAGGAATCACTCGCGTAAAACAGATGGCCATTCGCCAGCCGGATGAGGCTGGGCCGTTGATTACCGCCCAGCGGCGGGAACGGCGAGGCCTTGCTCTCGCTCCACGTCCGGCCGTAATTCGTCGAGATATTTTCCGGCGACCAGCCGTTGACCGCGCTGTTTTTTCCGCCGAAGGACAACAGGTCGCCGTGATCGTCGAGCGGCACGATGGTGGAATGCCGCGCGCCGGTGCGCCCGCCTTGATCGTGCCAGTGAATGCCATCGGCGCTGCGCCAGAGGAAACTTTCATTGTTCTCGGCATCCATCGCGAAATACAGCGCGCCATCCGCGCCGCGAAACGCGCTATTGATCGGCTGGGGCGTGAAATCTTCGGCGGGTTTATCCAACTGCGGCAGCGACAGCGTCCACGTCGCGCCGTTGTCTGAGGAAGTTGCGGTCCGAAAGGGCAGCCACGGCGTCAGGCCGCGTCCGCCGCCGAAGAAGCGAAGCGTGCCGCGATCATCCCACAGCAGGGCCGACTGGTCGTTGAAATTTTCCAAATCCAAAAACAATTCCGGCAAATCCCACTGTTCCGAACCGTAGCGCAATCGCGCCTGCACAAAGCAGGTCGTGCTGGCGCTCTCGTTCGGCCCACGGGAATCCCTGGCGGTGAAGTAAACGGCCAGCGCATCGCCGTTCGGCAGAATTTCAAAACCCGGCGAATGATTGTGCGCGAGGACGTTCGTATCCAGCCCCGCGAGCGCGCCGGTCAGGTTCGTGTCATTCTCCGGTGGCACAGGCATCGCAAAACGCACGGTGAAATAAGGCTGTTTAGCATCCGGACCGAATCGCGCCGGTTCCACGCCCTGCTTTACGGCGGATTGATCGAAGGGCAGCGGCGTCGGATTCGTCAAATCCAGCGCGAGCTCGAGCCGGTTGGTGCCGTCAAAAATAGATCGAGACTCTCCAAACTTGAAACCCGCTGCCCGCACTCCTAAAAACTGCGTCTCCGCCATGACGGATGGTGACGAAATCACGCACACCGCGAGCGCGGCCATTAAGACAGCCACCCCGGCACGACGACAATTTACACGCTTTGCGTTCACGAACTTGAGTTGGGACAAATACTTATACTGCATAAAAGCGTTTCTGGTCATATCGGAATCGCCAAACCATTTGAGATTTGTGATAATCCGCTGGCCGGCCGAAACCAAGCAGGTCTTTCCCCGGTAATGTAAAATCCATAAAAACCCATTTGCTCCCATCCAGTTAACCCGGCTTCACCGGCCGTTTGTGCCAGTAATTCGCCAGGATTGAGCCGCTAATGTTCATCCACGGGCTGAAGATCGCCGCTGCCAGGCCCATCGTGCCCAGTTTGCCCATCGCGCCCGCGATGCCGGAGGCCATGCCGCCATTTTGCAGCCCGACCTCGAACGCCACCGAGCGCGCGGAGTTTTTATCCAGCCCGGCCACGCGGCTCAACCAATAGCCAAAGCCGTAACCCGCCGCATTATGTATGGCCGCCGCCAGAAACAGCAGCCCGCCGATCTGGAGGAGATTGTCGCGTCCCGCCGCCGTCGTCACCAGCGTGAAATAAATGATGCCGAACATGGAAAATTTCGGCATCCAGCTATCCAGCGACTTCAAACGCAGGGTCAAACAATGAAAGGCCACGCCCGCCACCACGGCCGATAGAATGAAACCGAAAAGCGCGACGCCCATCGAACCATTGGCATCCGTATGCGCCTTGATCCAATTCCAACCTCCAACAACCAGAAGCGCCAGCCACGCGAGACCAAAGGCGGCCAGGCCGAGGACAATGTTCCGTCCGCGTGGCGACGCGTGTTTCAGATAATCATGCAATAATGCCGCCCCGACCGGCACGAGGACGATTTTGATGATCTCCACCATCATGTTGAGAAATTTGATCTCGATGAGCTGGCCGGCGAGCAGCTTCATCCACAACGGCGTCATGATCGGTGCCAGCATCGTCGTCACCGCCGTCACCGTCACGGAGAGCGCGAGATTTGATTTCGCGATGTAAGCCATGACGTTCGACGCCAGCCCGCTGGAGCATGAGCCAATCAAGATGATTCCCGCCGCGATCTCCGGCTCGAAGTGGAATGTCTTGATCAAGGCAAACCCCACCAGCGGCATCACGGAAAAATGGCAGACGATCCCCACCAGCACGCCGCGGGGGGATTTCGCCACGCCGGCAAAATCCTTCAAGCTCATCTGCGTGCCCATGCCGAACATCACGAGCTGGACGATAATAAGCAGCAGCCATTTATTCCGCAGATCCACGTCGCCGATGTGCAGGATGTTCGCTGGATAAATCATCGCCGCTGTGACCGCCGCAGTGATCCAGGCGGTGAACTGGTAGCCGCGCAAAGTTTTTGAGTAGCGAAGGCTGATCGCGAACGCGATCGTCAAAACAACCAAGGCTGGCTTCCAGAAAATCATTTCAAAATCGCCGCCAAATAATCCACCGCAATACCCGGGCTTGCCAGAATCGGCACCCGTTTGTCTGCCAATGCCAGCGTATCCACGACCCGCGCCATCGAAGCCTGCGCCAGCACGATGACATCCACCTGCTGCGATAATTCTTTCAAGGCCGCCGCGACCTTCGCGTCATGCGTCGTCGCATCGCCGGCCATCAAGGCTTCAAACGCGCCTTCGCAAAGTTTGGACGTGAGTTCGATTTGCTTTCCGGCCAGCGCAGCGCGACGCAAAATCAAATCCGCCGTCGGCTCCAGCGTTGTCGGCAGCGTGGCGATGACACCAATTTTTCCCCCTGTCGCCACGGCCTGGTCAGCCATCGGCTGATCCACGCGCAACACGGGAACGCCCATCAACTTCGCGCCCGCCTCCACCGCCGGGCCGATGGACGAACACGTCACCATGATGTAATCCGCGCCCGCCAGCTCGGCGGATTCGAGATAGCCTGCCACGCGCCGGGCAATCATCGCCGTGAGACTGCCCGCCTCGCGAATACCTTTCACGAGCGAGTCGTCCGCGATGTTGAACACCTCCACGTTCGGCAGCTTGTCTTTGCAAAGCTGCGCAAACACCGGCACGAGCGTGGCCGAGGTATGGATCAATCCGAGTCGTTTCTTCTTCATGAATTTCCTTTCAAGACCGTTTGAAAATAATCTTCGGCACCAACCTGCCCGCCTTTGAACACCACCTCGCATCCGTCGGCAGGCGAACCCGGTGCAAATGCGCGACACAACGGCGCCCCCGGCGTCAGCGGCGCGATCATTTCCAGCGCCTCAATGCCCATCGCCCGTGCCGCGTAGCTCGATGTGTCGCCGCCAGCGATGCACACGCGGCGAACGTTGCGTTGTTCCAGCGCCAAGCGCAAAACTTGGCCAAGCGAGGTTCCGAGAATTTGCGATGTTTGGCTCTTCAACTTCACTGCGATTCGCTTGTCTGATCCCTTCTTGGTCGTATAAACAATCACACTGCGTCCATCTTGCAGCAGCCCAGCCGCAGCATTGGCGGCTCGTTTGATTTCGGGAACGGACGTTTTGGCCCCGCCCAGCAAAGCCGGGTTGAGCGCGACCTCGGCAAAACCGTTTTTCAACGCCCAAGCAATCTGGCCGCTCGTCACGGGCGAGCAACTCCCCGATCCAACGAGAATTTGTTTGGCTGGTGGGGCGAGCGTCCTCGCGAGCCGCTTCTTATTCCAATGTAGCGCAAGCGCTGCCTCAATCCCCGACGAGCCGACTGAGAACAAAGGTTGCTTGCTGCTCGCGTAGCCGTCAATCAGCCCCCCGATCCGCGCGAGATGCTCCGACGTGAGACAGTCGAACAACACCACGTCTGGCTTTTCCAAAAAGAGCAACTTGAACGTAGCGCGAACTTCGGCGTCGGGCGGGGAAAGTTTCAAGATGTCGAACTGCGCAATTTTCATTTTCGTCTGCTTCGCCAGATGCACGCGCAAGTCCGCCTCGGTCATGGGCGTGATCGGATGCTTGCTGACCGAGGGGTGCCGGTCCAGCCGATGAATCGCCCCCGCGCTGCCAATGCCGTAGCGCGCGAAGTGCTGGCCGAAAATCGTATAGCGTCCGAGCGCCGGCGCGGCGACGAGCAGCGGAATGAATTTTGCCGTGAAAATCTTTGCCGCCACATCCATCACGCGCCCGATGCTGCCGATGGTGGGCGACGAATCGAAGGTGGAGCAAACTTTGTAGTGAACATGCCGCGCACCGAGCTTCTTCAGTGCGATCAGCGCTGGCTTGAGTTCGCGTTCCAGCGCCTCGGGCGCGAGCGAACGGGTTTTGCCTGCCACGCCGACAGCTTGCAGACCGGGAAACCTTTTCAACTGCTCCGGCGTTGGCGGCGCGATGAACAGCGCGGTGCGGATGCCCGCCAGCGTCAACTGCTCCAGCGCGTCCGTCGAGCCGGTGAAATCGTCACCGTAAAATGTCAGCAACAGCTTGCTCATGCCGGAAAAAAGAAACATTCAACATTCAACATTGAACGCTCAACTCTCAAGGGAACGTTCACTCCGCCCGCCTTGGATGTTTGAAGTTGGATGGTCAATGTTGAATGTTCCATCTCAGTTTTTCTTTCCAAACTTCGCAACGGACTTGCTCAGTTCCGGATATTTCACCGCCGCCTCTTCCAGTGTCAGACCTTCGACCGCCGCCTCCCACCATTTCCGCAATGAGCGCACGCCGGCCGCCGGCCCGTCAGGATGCGCCATGATGCCGCCGCCGGCCATGTAAAGCAGGTCCACCGTCCGCGTGCGGCGATACGTTTCGCACGCCTGCCCGCCCCATTGACCGGACGAGACCACCGGCAAAATCCCCATGCCGCCGAGCAGCGGCTTGTGGCAGGCTTCGATGGAACGCACCACCGAGTCGTCGCTCTCCCAAAATTTATTCCCGATGCCATTGACGTGGATCTGGTCCACGCCCACGAGCCGCCAGATTTTTTGATAGACGGGAAATTCGATGCCCAGCAGCGGATGGCGATTCAACATGCCCCAGCCATTGCGATGACCATGAATCACCAGCACGCCGAGGTCGCAGATTTTCTTGGTTGCCGCGAGCCCGACGCTGTTCAGCGAAATCATCGCGCAGTTGCCGCCGGACTTTACCACCTTCTCGTAATGCCGCTGCATGGCGTCGAGTTCGTCGCTGATATTGAACGCATACATCACCCGCTTGCCGGTGCGGTGCGCGTGGTCGTTGATGACGCGCATGACGGCATCCACGCGCTCGTCGAACGGCGAGTGCGGCGGATTCGCCATGAGTTCGTCGTCCTTGATGAAATCAATGCCCGCTTCGGCCAAGACCTTTACCAACTCCGCCGTCTGCTGCGGCGTCATGCCGATGCTGGGCTTAATGATCGTGCCGATGAGCGGACGGCCGCGCACATTCATTTTCTCCCGCGTGCCGGCGACGCCGAACACCGGGCCGAGAAAATTGCGGGCGAACGACGGTGGTAATTCCACGTCCATTAACTTCAGACCGGAGAACTGCGCCAACTCGTAAAGATTCCCCTGAATTGTCGAAACGAGCGTCGGCAGGTTGTAGCCCATGTTTTGCACCGACCAGGAAACGACGACCTCGGCACGCGTGAAATGGCCGGTGGCACTCCGGTAGCCGGGCAAGCTCGGAGCGCTCACGGTCTCCTGCGGTGTGATTTTTTCCACGCGCGCGGCGAAGCGCTGCTTCAATTCCTCCGTCTCACCCGGCACGGCGACGAAGGTGCCGGACGACTGTTCGCCTGCAAGAACGGCCGCGGCCTTTTCGACCGCCAGCGGCGTCTCGATGCGATAGGTGGCAAAAATTCTTTCCATACCGGGATTGCTTGAGCTTGTTGTAGCGCAACGGACGGCACGGAGTCATCTAAAAACCGCCGAAAGACTTTGGATTTATGCCATGACTGGGCGGAAGATTGCCAGCGCCAGTGAAAAAGCGTAAAACTGGCAACACCGCATGAAATTTGAACAGGAGCAAATAACGGCAAACGAATTACGGAGTTTGGTTCTCCGGCTCCTTCCGCCTGCGCTGCGCTACGGCGCGACAAGCTGTTTCCTCCTGTTCATTTTTCCTGCCGCCGCATTCGCCGCCACGCCCGATTGGGAAAACGAACAGGTCTTGCATATCAACACCGAACCGCCACGCGCGACGTTTGTTCCGTTCGCCACGATGGAACAAGCTCTGAAGGCATCACCCACGAACTCGCCGTTTTATCTTTCATTGAATGGCGATTGGAAATTCAACTGGGTGCCACAGCCTGAATTACGATCAACAAATTTTTTTAAAGCTGACTTCGATGACTCCGCATGGAATACCATTCCAGTTCCGGCAAGTTGGGAAACGAGCGGTTACGGCACGCCGATCTATGTCAGCTCGGGTTATCCGTTCAAGATTGATCCGCCGCGGGTGACGAGCGAGCCACCCACGAACTACACCACATTCAAGGAGCGTAATCCCGTCGGCTCATATCGCCGGATGATTGAACTGCCGACGGCTTGGAATGGCCGGCGCGTGTTCATCCATTTTGACGGCGTGGAAAGCGCGTTCTATGTCTGGGTCAACGGCCGGCGCGCCGGTTACAGCCAGAACAGCCGCAGCCCGGCGGAATTCGATATCACGGATTTGGTGAAGCCAGGCGCAAACCAGATCGCCGTGCAGGTATTCAAATATAGCGACGGCAGCTATCTCGAAGATCAGGACATGTGGCGGATGGGCGGAATTTTTCGCGATGTTTACCTCTATTCGACGGCCGCCGCGCACATCCGTGATTTCGCCGTGAGGACGACGTTTGATGCCGGCTATTCCAACGCCATTTTAGAAATTAAGCCAGAGCTGGCGGCGGAAAAAAATCTTTCCCTTGAAAACTGGACGGTCAACGCACAACTCTTTGATGCAGCAGGAAAGCCGGTTTTCACCAACGAATTGAGCCATGACGCGGCCGAAATCCTGAACCGCGATTGGAATGCCAAAATCATGAACGACCGCGTGCCGCAACGCGGCGAACCCAAGTTCGCCTGGCTCACTGGCCACGTTGCGAACCCGGCAAAATGGACGGCGGAAACGCCCAATCTTTACACGCTCGTGCTGACGCTGCGCGATGCGCAGGGAAATGTGATCGAGGCGGATCGGTGCGAAGTCGGCTTCCGCCAGATTCAAATCCAGGACGGCAGATTTCTGGTGAACGGGCAACCCATCCGACTGCGCGGCGTGAACCGGCACGAGATTGATCCCGATACCGGCCACACGATTTCCGAGGCGGAGATGGTCAAGGACATTGAATTGATGAAGCGCGCCAACATCAACGCCGTGCGCACCTGTCATTATCCCGACGACCCGCGTTGGTATGAACTTTGCGACCGCTATGGCCTTTACGTTCTGGACGAAGCCAATCTGGAAGCGCAAGGCACGCGGGGCACGCTTGCCAGCGACCCGCGCTGGACGTCGGCGTTTCTTGACCGTGCCACCAGCCTAGCCGAACGCGACAAGAATCATCCCTCGGTCATCATGTGGTCGCTTGGCAATGAATCGGGTTACGGGCCGAACTTCGCCGCGATGTCCGCGTGGTTGCATGAATTCGACCCGACGCGGCCCGTCCATTACGAAGGCGCGCAAGGCGCGGCCCAGCGCGATCTGGCATTCGAGCCGGGAGAAACCAGCGCGCTGACCGTGGCGCAAAAAACGTCCGGCGGTTCGCCTGACCCTGCCAGCGTGGATGTTATCAGTCGCTTCTATCCACGGGTGATGGAACCATACGCCAAGCCAGATGCGCCGGAGAATACGCGCTGGGAATATCTCCTGGAAATCGCTCAACGCACCAACGACACGCGCCCCGTAATGACCAGCGAATACGCCCACGCGATGGGCAACGCCATCGGCAATCTTCAGGAATATTGGGACGAGATTTATTCCAATCCACGAATGCTCGGCGGCTTTATTTGGGAATGGTGCGACCAGGGCTTGCGCATGACAACGGCTGACGGGACCAAGTTCATCGCCTACGGCGGTGACTTCGGAGACAAACCAAATCTGGGAATCTTTTGTATCAAAGGCATCGTCACGTCCGACCGCGAGATTTATCCAAAGTATTGGGAGGTAAAAAAAGTTTATCAGCCGGTGGCGATCAAACCCGTGAACCTGAAGCCGGGCAAGGTTGCCATCAAGATTGCGAACCGGAATTCATTCATCAACTTGAGTGAATACGAGGCGCGCTGGTCCGTGACCGACAGTGACGGCAACAAACTTCAATCCGGCGGATTGGCTCCGGTGGTTTGCGCGCCGGGCAAATCGGTCGAAGTAAACATTCCCGCAAATCAAATCCTTAATCCCAAGCCCGGCGCTGAATTCTGGCTTCGGGTCAGCTTTCATACCCGGACAAATTCACTTTGGGCGCGGGCCGGCCACGAAATCGCCTGGCAACAGATGAAGCTGGCGGTCACAACTCCTGCAATTCCAAAAGTCAAAACTGGAAGTCTGCCCGTGCTCAAACTCAGTCAGAGGGCGGATTCGGTGCAAATTCACGGCACTGACTTTACCGCCGGATTCAGCCACGCTGCCGGGACATTGACGGCGCTGGTTTACGGCGGCCACGCGGTGATTGCGCAGGCCAAGACCTTTTTGGGCGGGCCCGTTTTACAGGTCTGGCGCGCGCCAACCGACAACGACAAGGGCTTCGGCAAATGGCTGGCGAAAGACTGGCAAAATGCCGGTTTGAGCGATCTGGTTCGCCAGGTGGACTCGTTCGAGGTCACCCAACCATCTTCCGGAGAAATTCGCGTGGTCACCCGAGCGACCAGCGAAGCGACGGGCGGCCAGTTCATTTTGAAGACGATCTGGACCATCCGGGGAGATGGCTCCATTGACATGGACAATCATTTTGAATGTCACAGTTCGCTCGCCAGCCTGCCACGCATCGGCTTAATGATGCGGGCCGATCCGCGTTTGACTAATGTTTGCTGGTATGGCTGCGGGCCGTGGGAAAATTATTCCGACCGCAAAGAAAGTGCGGACATGGGCGTCTGGAAAAGCACGGTCGATCAACAATTTGTTCCCTACGTCCGCCCGCAGGACAACGGCAACAAGCAGGACACACGCTGGCTGGAATTGATCGATGCGAATGGAGCCGGCTTGAAAATATCCGCCGAGGAAAAGCCGTTTTCGTTTTCTGCGTTACATTTCACCGCGCTGGATCTGGCGGCGGCAAAGCACAATTACGAATTGAAGCCGCGGCCGGAAGTCGTCCTCTCGCTTGACGCCAGGATGTGTGGCCTGGGCAACGGCAGTTGCGGACCGGGTGTGTTGGAAAAATATTCCGTTCCGCCAATGAATTACCAATTGAAACTGAAGTTTGAGCCGGTTTCGTCCAATCACAAACGTTGAAAGCGCCATCAGGCCTTACAGAGAGTTTCCCCTTTCCAATGCATCCGCTACACTTGGCGGCTCTGGCATGAGTGACCCGCGCGTTGATGAAATCCGACAGCTCCTGCCCCAAGCCATGCTGCCCGACTGGGTGCATCTCGGGGGCCGGATGGTCCGGCTTTTGCGCGACAAGCTCCATCCGCAGCAGCACGACGCGGTGTTGAACCGCCTGCTCGCGCAAGTCCGGTCCTCGGTGGCATTGCGCGAGGAACGGCGGCTGAACATTCCGAAAATTTCTTATCCGCCCGACCTGCCCATCACCGCGCGCAAAGACGATATCGTCGCCGCCATCCGCGCAAATCAAGTCGTGGTCATCGCCGGCGAAACCGGTTCCGGCAAGACCACGCAAATTCCCAAGATGTGCCTCGAAGCCGGCCTCGGCATCGAGGCGAAGATCGGCTGCACGCAGCCGCGTCGCGTGGCCGCAGTTTCCATTTCACGGCGCATCGCGGAAGAACTGAATGCGAATTGGGGCCGTGAAGTCGGCTGCACCATTCGCTTCGACGACCATTCCAGCGCGCAGACCTACATCAAGCTGATGACGGACGGCATCCTGCTCGCCGAGACGCAGGGCGACCCGCTGCTATCGGAATACAACTGCATCATCATTGACGAGGCGCACGAACGCAGCCTGAACATTGATTTTCTCCTCGGCTACCTGAAGGGACTGCTCGCCAAGCGCAACGATCTCAAGCTCATCATCACGTCGGCGACGATTGACACGGCAACCTTTTCCAAAGCCTTCAACGACGCGCCCATCATCGAAGTCTCCGGCCGGCTCTATCCGGTGGAAGTGATTTACGCGCCGTTCGACGCGGACTCCGAAGATCGCGGCGACATCACCTACGTGGACGCCGCCGTGCGCGCCGCCGAGACCGCGCTGTGCGAACCAGGCAACGGCGACATTCTTATTTTCATGCCCGGTGAACGCGACATCCGCGAGACGTGCGATTTGCTCGAAGGCCGGTTCGGGCGCGAGGCGGAAATCATTCCGCTCTTCGGCTTGCTCAGTGCCGCGGACCAGCAACGCGTCTTCGCCCCGTGCGCGCATCGGAAGATTGTCGTCGCCACGAACATTGCCGAAACGTCGCTGACGATTCCCGGCATCCGTTATGTCATTGATTCCGGCCTCGCGCGCATCAGCCGTTACAATCCGCGCACGCGCACCAAGCGTCTGCCGGTCGAAGAAATTTCCCAGAGTAGCGCCAATCAGCGCAAAGGCCGCAGCGGTCGTGTGCAGGACGGCGTGTGCATCCGGCTGTATTCCGAGGAGGATTTCGCCGAGCGCCCGCAATACACGCAGCCGGAAATCCAGCGCGCGAACCTGGCCGAAGTCATCTTGCGCATGAAGGCGTATCGCCTCGGCGACATTGAGACGTTTCCGTTCGTGAATCCGCCGCCGCCCTCCGCGATCCAAGGTGGCTATCTACTCCTGCAAGAACTCGGCGCGCTCGACGAGAAACGCGAGCTCACGCAACTCGGCCACGATCTGTCGCGCCTGCCGATTGACCCGACGCTCGGCCGGATGCTGCTGCAATCGCAGCACGAGCACGCCACGCGCGAACTGCTGATCATCGCCGCCGGCCTGAGCATTCAGGATCCGCGCGAACGGCCGCTCGACAAAAAAGAAGCCGCTGCCGCCGCGCACAAACGTTTTGCCGATCCGCAGTCGGATTTCCTCGCGCTGCTGAAAATCTGGGACGCCGTTCACGACCAGTGGGAGCGACTCCGCACGCAAGGCCAGCGCCGGAAATTCTGCAAAGCGAACTTCCTGTCCTACCTGCGCATGCGTGAGTGGCAGGATTTGCACGCGCAACTTCACGGCGCGCTGGAGGATTTGGGCCGCTTCAAGCTGAACGAGAGCAACGCGGATTACGCGGCGATTCACCGCTCAATTCTCACCGGTTTGCTCGGCCACGTTGCGCAGCGCAAGGAACGCAATCTGTATCAAGGCACCGGCAACCGCCAACTCGCGATGTTTCCCGGCTCGGCGCTTTACGACCGCAACGAGCGTCCGCCGAAACCCGCCGCGCGCAACGCGAACCAGCCGCCGCAGAAACCTGCGTCCACACAACAGCCGCCGTGGATTGTGGCGGGCGAAATCGTCGAGACCTCGCAGCTTTTCGCGCGCACGAATGCGGGCATTGATCCGCTGTGGATCGTCCAGCTCGCGCCGCATCTCTGCAAGACCACGCATCAGAATCCGCACTGGAGCGTGGCGGCAGGCAACGTGCTGGTCGAGGAACGCACCACGCTTTACGGCATGGAAGTGCGGAAGGTCAAGGTCTCGCACGGCAACATCAATCCTGCAGAGGCCACGGAGATTTTCATCCACGCCGCGCTGGTAGAAGATGACTTGCTGCCAACGCGACGGAAGCAAACAGACGATGAAGGCGACGAGGATGACACGCGGGTTTTGCGCTCGGTGGACAAACCGCAGCCGTTGCCGCCGCAGTATTCGTTCCTCGAACACAACCGGAAGATTCGGGAAAAGATCGAGAACTGGCAGACGCGCGTCCGCAGCCACAGCCTTGGAAATCTGGATGAAAAGCTGTTCGAATTTTACGCGCAACGCATTCAAAACGTCTCGTCAGTTCATGAACTGAACCGCCTCATCCGCGACTGCGGCGGACCGAATTTCCTCTGCGCGACGGAAGCTGATTTGACCGGTGGCACGGCTTTGGATTTCGACAGCCAGGCATTTCCCGACGCCGTGCCGCTTGGCGGTCAGCCGGTAGCGGTGGCTTACGCGTATTCGCCTGGCGAAGAAAACGACGGCGCGACGGTCAAACTCGGCTTCGGCCTTGCGCAAACTGTTTCGCAGTCGTGCGTGGAATGGGCCGTGCCCGGCTTGCGCGAAGGGCTGGTAAGCGAACTTCTACGGGCGCTGCCCAAAAGCATCCGCCGCGAGTTGCAACCGTTTCCGCCGAAAGTCGCGGAGATCGTCAATGAGCTTCAGGCTACGGGCGAATCATTGCAGGCCGACTTGGCGCTCTTCATCCGCAAGCGTTACGGCGTAGAGATTCCGCAGAACGCGTGGCCGACCGATGCGATTCCCGCGCACTTGCGTCCGCGCATTGAAGTGGTTGGCAACGACCAGAAAACCATCGGCACGAGCCGCGATCTCGGCGCACTCCGGCAAAAGCTGGAACAAGTGAAAGCCAAGCCCGCGCCGGACGACTCCGCGTGGTCGCGCGTGGCGCGGCAGTGGGAACGCACAGGCATCACGACGTGGAACTTCGGTCCCCTGCCCGCTCGCATCACCGTCAGCGAAGTCGGCCCAGTGCCAACCTACGCGTGGCCCGGATTAGCGCTCGAAAAAGACAGCGTCAGCCTCCGGCTCTTTCGCAGCGAGGAACTCGCGCGCCGCGCTAGTCTCGGCGGCATTCACAAGCTCATCGAGCTGGCGCTCTCTAAAGATTTCGCCTGGCTGCAACGCGATTTGCGGGCGTTAAACGGCTTCGATGCGCTGGCGGCGAATCTTTGTCCGCTGGATGAATTGCAGGCGACGGCGTATGAAAACCTGAAGCGACACATTTTGCCGGGCGAAATTTTTCCAGTGCTGAATGAAGAAAATTTTCAAGCGGCCGTCCAGCAAACGCGCCTGCAAATTCCCGGCCTCGCGACGAAACTCATTGACCAAGTCGGCGTGATTCTGCGGGCGCGGAAGGAAATCCAGCAGCGCTGCGGACCAGCGCCAACCTTGCCAACGACGAAACCCAAAACGCTTTCCGACTTGAGCCAGTTGAACATTGCCACGAAGGATGCTGTTAAGCCGACCAATGTTTGGGCGGAGGAACTGGACGCGCTATTGCCGCGAAATTTTCTGGCGATCATTCCCTTCGCCCAGCTCGCCCACGTTCCGCGTTATCTGAAAGCGCTCGCGACGCGCATGGAACGAGCCAAGTTGAATCCGGTGAAGGACAAGGAACGCGCTCAGCTCATCGCGCCCTATCTCGCCCGATTGAAGGCTCTGAGGGAAAATCCGCCTAAGTCCGCCGAGGCGCGGGAACAGTTGGTTGCTTTTCGCTGGATGGTGGAAGAATACAAGGTCTCGCTGTTCGCGCAGGAACTCGGCACGGCGACTCCCATTTCGCCGAAGCGGCTCGACGAGCAACTTCAGCGGATCATTTGAAAATCCACGGATCGGTGTTCACGCCGAGTTCGTGGAAGAGAAACGCGTAGATGTCCGCCTGCTCGGCCACGCGGTCTTTCAACGACGAACCCATGCCGTGGCCGGCGGTAGCAGTCGTGCGCAGCAGGATCGGAAAGCCCGAACTCGTGGCGGCTTGCAGCGCGGCAGTCATTTTGCGCGAATGGGCCGGATTTACGCGGCCGTCGTTTTCACCGCACGGAAACAGCACGGCGGGATAGGCGATGCCGTTGATCACATGCTGATACGGTGAATAAGCGTAGAGCGCTTTGAACTGCGCCGGATCTTTGACGGAGCCGAACTCGGTGATGTTAAACACGCCGTTCGGATCAAGCTCCACCCGCAGCATGTCGTAGATGCCCACGCGCGAAACGACGGCGCGCGCGAGGTCGGGCCGTTGCGTCAGAAACGCGCCCATCAACAGGCCGCCGTTGCTGCTGCCCATCACCGCGAGCTTGTTCGGGCTGGTATATTTTTCGCGGATCAGAAATTTGGCGCAGGCGATGAAGTCGTCGAAAACATTTTGTTTGCGGGTGAGATTGCCAGCCAGATGCCAGGCCTCGCCGTATTCGCCGCCGCCGCGCAGATTGGCGATGGCATAGACGCCGCCGGCATCGAACCAGATGCGCCGCTGGGCGCTGAAACCGGGCGTCAGACAAATGCCGTAGCCGCCATAGCCGGTGAGCAGCGTGGGGTTGTTGCCATCGAGGACGATTCCTTTTTTGCGCAGGATGCTGATGGGGACTTTTGTGCCGTCCTTGGAAGTGGCAAATTCGCGGACGACTTCGATGTCGTCGAAGTTAACCGGCGAAGTCGTTTTCAACGCCGTTTCACGCGGCAGCTTCCAACCGGGCTGCCATTCATACCAACTGCCGGGTTTCAGAAAACTGCCATTGTTAAAAATGACCGTGTCGCCCGACCAACAATGCAATCCGCCGACGGATGAAACCGGCAGCGTGGGCACCTCGACAGGCGAGCGGCGGTTGGCCGGATAAAACCAAAGTCGCGTTGGGCCGCCGTCCATCATGGTGACGTAGAGTCCGGTGGCCGAGGACATGAATTCCTGCACGACGCCACGCGTTTCGGGCACCACGACGGTGGCGTTGGCCAGATTCGTTTCGGTCAGCGGAAGCCGCAGGATTTTTCCGCGCGGCGCATTCTTCCGCGAGAGCAGATAGAGCGCATCACCTTTTCCAAATCGGATGACTTTGACGCCATCTTCAAATTTTGTGAGTTGATGCCATTGGCTGGACGGATTGCGCAGGTAATGGGCATAGTCGCCGCCGTCACCGTTGGCAACCGTGGCAAGGAGCCATTTCCCATCGTCGCTGGCGGCCAACTCGATTTCCGCGATGCGTGGAAAATCCTTGCCAATCTCGTAGGTGTCGTCGCTGACAGGAGTGCCCAGGCGATGGAACCAGACCTGTTGATAAAAATGCGTGTCGGCTGACGGACGTTCACCCGCTTTGGGATAACGCGTGTAGAAAATTCCCGTGCCATCGGCGTTCCAAGCTGCGCTGCCGCCGGCGGTCGGATATTGGACGCCGGGGATCACATCGGGCAAAGACTTCCCGGTCGTCGTCTCAAAGAAGTGAAGCGAGCCGTCTTCGCTGCCATTTTCGGAAAGAGAGATGGCCACACGCCTGCCATCGGTGGACGGCACGGACCAATCCATGGCGGTGGTGCCGTTCGTGTTCCACGCGTTGGGGTCGAAGATGACTTTGCGCAGCACGGGAGCCTGGAGCGATTTCAACCGAATCAACACGGGCTGCTGTGCCGGCGGTTTGTTGCGGGTGGCAAAAATTATTCCGCCGCGCTGATCGCCCACACCGTAGCTGGCGGGCTCCTCGGCGATCAATTCGTTCAACGCCTGAGTGAGGCCGTCGCGGAATTCGAGCTGGTCATAGTAGCTGCGGGTGCGCTCGTTCTGCTGGCGGGTCCAGTCGCGCACCGCCGGATTAGTAGCGGCTTCGAGCCATTGATAATCGTCCACGACGGTGACGCCGTGATAAGAGTTGGTCACCGGCTCGCGCGGGGTGAGAACGGAAGGCAACTGGCCGAAGCAGCAAGTTCCGGCGGTGAAAAACGAAACGGTCCAGAGGATGAGGCGATGATGAACGGAAGCGCACATGCGACAAGAGAGTAACCACCGCCGATGCGCGAGCAAGGATGAAGCTGCAAAGCTTGACGACGGTTCAGGATTACGCTCCCCGATTCCAGGCAAAATATTTCAGCGCGGCAGATTTCCCTTCAAAGACCAACGCGGCAGAATACTCCGGGACGACCTTCAGTGAAATCATGCTCCATTTTTCAAGCGCCGCCGGATCGTCGGTCACCGCGAGTAAAGCCGCCGGCTTTTCCGGCGACAGCGAGACGACGAAGCGATTGAGCGGATACGAAAGCCCCAGTCCGAGCGCCTTAACGAAGGCTTCCTTGCGCGTCCAGCAGTTGAAGAAGCCCGCGGTCTTGAGCGCGGACGGCAGGTGGTTCAGCTCGTTAATTTCTGCGGTCGTGAAGAATTTTTTGGCCACGTCGGCGGCGTCGGACATCGGCTGGTGCTGTTCCAAATCCACGCCGAGTTCGATGCCACGCGCCAGCGCGACCAGCGCCCAATCGCCGGAATGGCTGCAATTGAACCGCAAATCACCGCCATCCGCCTGACCGGACACGATGGGCTTGCCGTGAACGCCGAGCTCCAAGCGAACCGCCAGCGGACTGGTGGCGAGACACGCGGCCAGCAGTTGTCGCAGCACGGCGCGACGGATGATGAAGCGCCGTTGATCGCGGACGAAACGGTAGCAACCGGCTTGATCAAGCTCTTCGGAAGACAATAATTTTTTCAGCCGGATATCCTCATCCAGTTGACTCGCCAGCGAAATCCTCCAGAGATGGATTTCGCCCGGCTCTGGAGCCGGCAGCGTTGAGGGTTCAGTCCAGACAGTGGATTCGACCGCGCTCATGGGGAAGGCTTCAGACACTGTTTGACATGGTCGGCGAGCG
>Ga0068856_100000255_pt1 | contig 58233 bp, 51 predicted proteins | sample KBSCornC62_FD_66595 | JGI IMG/M metagenome (GOLD analysis project Ga0068856, IMG submission 66595) | Corn rhizosphere microbial communities from Kellogg Biological Station, Michigan, USA - KBS Corn C6-2 | ecosystem: Host-associated > Plants > Roots > Rhizosphere > Soil ...
AAACACGAAAGCTTCGGCGCTGCGCTAGCGCAGCGCCGAAGCAGACCGAACCATGAACAACTGTCACCCATCCATCCGGTCTGTTTTGTTACCCATCCATCCGCTGGACAGCTGCCGCTGGGGCAATCCGCAGCGGCAGAACACAGTAGGTCCCTACCTCGGCGCCACAATCTTCGTGCGCAGCGACATCAGGCCTTCGAAGGCGATCACGATGTCGTCGCCGGGCCGCAGATAGAGTTCGTCCGCATTGGGCTGGCCGACCGCGACCCCGCTCGGCGCGCCCATCGCGATCAAATCGCCGGGCTGGAACACGACGTGGCGGGAAAAATGCTCCAGCACGTCGGCGATCTTGTAGAGGTAATCGCCGGTGTTGGAGCGCAGCCGCCGCTTGCCGTTGACGTCGCAGGTGACCCAGAGGTCATCGGTATCGGCGACCTCGTCCATGGTCAGGATGTACGGCCCGACCGCGCCAAACCCCGGCATGTTCTTGGCGGTCCAGAACCGGCTGCCGGACGCCACCTCGCGCTGCTGGATCTCGCGGGCGCTGATGTCGTTGGTGAGCGTGAAACCGGCGATGTAATCCATCGCCTCGGCCTTCCTGACGCCATGAGCGCGCTTGCCGATGACGTAGCAAAGCTCCGGTTCGTAATCTAGTTTTGTAATATCCGCCGGTTTTGTCACTTCGTCGCCATCGCCCGACATGGTGTCAATCAGTTTTATGAATCCCGTCGGCTCGTTCGGCACCTCGGTCAGCATCTTGTTGGCGGCGAGTTCCTCACGGTGCCGCTTGTTGTTCTTGCCGACGCAAAAGAATTTTGTGGGATCCGGAATCGGCGGCAGGAATTTTACCCCGGCGATCGACCGCGACAGTTTTGCCTTCTCCGCTGCACTGACCAATTCCTTCAGCGCGGTCAGCGTCTGCGTGCCGCTGGTCAACGCGGCCTTCACCGACAACGCGGGGACGGCCCGATGCAGCCGCTCCGCGGCGGCGACAACGTCAATAACATGATCGCCAGTGACGATGCCAAACCGCGCATGATGACCGAGCTGCGGATCGACATAGGTTGCAAGACGCATTTACTTTCCCCCCGGCAATTGCACGTTGTTGTCTTTCACCAGTCTGCTCCATTTGGCGACGTCGGCATTGATATAGCGGCCGAACTCTTCCGGCGTCTGCGGCTTTGGTTCGGCGCCGAGCGTCGCCAGATGGTCGCGAAAACCCTGGGTCTGCATCGCCGCGACGATAACCTCGTTGATTTGCCTGACGATCGCGGGCGGCGTGTTCGGCGGCGCCAGCAGGCCGAACCAGCCGACGGCCTCGTAGCCCGGCACCGCGTCGGCGACCGTCGGCACGTCCGGATAGAATTTGGAGCGCTGCGTGTCGGTGACGCCAAGCGCCTTCAACTGGCCGGACTGTACGAACTGCTGCACCACCGGACCCGGCGCGAACATGATGTCGATACGGCCGCCGAGCAGGTCGGTGACCGCGGGCTCGGTGCCTTTATAAGGCACGTGCAGCAGCTTGATGCCGGTGGCGCTCGCGAACAACAGCCCCGACAGATGCGACGCGGCCCCCACCCCGGACGAGCCGAACGTGAGCCCGTCCGGCTTTTCCCTGGCATAGCGGATCAGATCCGCCGTGGTCTTCACGGGAAGATTTGGGTTGGCGACCAGCAGATAAGGCGGCGCGGCGCCGATCACGATCGGGCTGAGATATTTGTTGACGTCGAACGGCCCGTCATTGCCGGCGCCGGCGGACACCGCCATCAGCGCGCCGGTCGACGCCATCAACAACGTGTAGCCGTCCGGCGCGGCCTTCATCGCCGCGCGGGTGCCGATCGCGCCCGAGGCGCCCGGCTGGTTTTCCACGATCACCGGCTGGCCCCATTTCTTGTTCAGGCTGTCGGCGATGATCCGCGCCAGCACGTCGGTGCCGCCCCCGGCGGCGAACGGAACGATCATCCGGATCGCGTGATCGGGATAATCGGCCGCCACAGCCTGCGGCGCGACGGCGCACAGCGAGAGCGCCATCATCATGACCCGGTACGACATCGGGATTCTCCGTGGATCGAAAAGGCGTTTGAAAGCGCAAGCCATCTAGCGGGTCTGGCTCGCGATAAAATCCGTGATCAGGCGCAGCGCCTCGATCGACGCCGGGCTGGTCGGGTTCTGCGAAATGAACGTATGAGGCTCGCCCTCGAACTTGCGCAACGTGATCTCGCCGCCCGCTTTGGCATAGGCGGCGGCGAATTTGTCAGCCATGTCGGGCGTGACATTGGCGTCCGCCGTGCCCTGGATCAGCAGCACCGGCGGCAATTTTGTCGTCGCGCCGCTTTCCAGAATGAATTGCGGATTGGCTTCCGCCATCACGGCTTCATCGCCGAAGAAGGCGTGATGGTTCTTGACCAGCCGCTCGTTGCCGGTCTCCTTCGCCATCCGGTAGCGCGCGACGGGATCGGAGATCGGCCAGCACACGACGACGTATTTGAGGCTGGCATCGACATCGCCCGCATTCGAAAGCTTCAGCGCGGTGTATCTGGGATCGTTCGGCCGCAACAGGTTCAGCAGCAATTGATGGCCGCCGCTCGAGGTGCCGAGTCCGCCGACCTTCCCGGCGTCGCCGCCCAGACGCGCGACGTTGGCCTTCAGCCAGCGGATGCCGAGATTGACGTCGGCGATCCCGGCCGGATAGGGCGCGGCCGGCGCCAGCCGGAATTCGATCGCCAACACGGCGGTGCCGGCGGCTGCGACCGCGTTGTGGATCACCGTATTGTTGAGGCGGTCGCCGCCGGTCCAGGCGCCGCCATGAACCTCGACGATGGCGGGAAAGCCGGAGACGCCGCGGGGCCGATAAAGACGCGCGATCAGCGGCGCGTCGCCGGCGCGGCCGAACTCGATATCTTCGGCATCGACTTGATGGGTTTTGGCGGGGCTGGTCATCATGCGGAATACTCTTTTCGGTATTTTGGCATTATCCAACTAGCGCCTAATTCAGCCGACCTCAACCGGCATCGCACCCGCTTCGATCCGAAACTCGCCTGCGAGCACCCGCCAGCGAAACAGCGGCGTACCCGGCGGCGGCGAAAGCTCCGGCGTCCAGCCGGTCACTTTCTGCAACTCGTATTTGTCTATCACGCCTCCGCGCCAGACACGGTCGACCTGTTCCAGCGGCTCGCGCTCGGCCGTGGTCGCAAGCCAGACCGGATTGTCCCTTTCGGTCCAGCGCACGACATAGACCCCGGCATGGCCCCTGATCCGATCCATGCCGGGATCGCGAAAGCCCATGAACCGTCCACGCTCGTTGATTTGGATCACGGGCACGCGGTCCCTGACGTACCAGCGCATCATCGCGTAGGTACGGTAGTCCGTGGTCGCAATCCAGGTCGCGCCGGTCTTCTGCAGTTCGGCTTCGGCGCGGTCGGCAACCCGCTGATATCCGGCCTCGCCGCCGATCGGATCGATGGAGCCGATCAGGTTCCAGGGAAAGAGAGTGTAGTAGAGAAACACCAGCACGACATAGGCGATCCCCGTCACCACGGCGATGTTGACCCATGTGTCGGCCGACCTGATGATCCGCGCCGGCCATTTTTCACGCGGCAGCACCGTGACGTTGATCGCGGTGGCGGCAAAGCCGGCCGGCCACAGGAACATCGGCCAGGTATCGCCGACCCGCAGCGTCAGCGATTTCCAGAAAAAGTAGCAGAACGGCACCAGCACGCTCGCCGACAGCAGGATCGCCACGGGCTCACGGCGGCGATATCCCCGCCACGCCGTGAATGTCGCGCCCGCCAAAACCACCGGCAGCATCACGAAGCCGAGCAACCCGAATTGCAATCCAAGGAATTCACCGACGGTGCGCAGCGACAATTCATGGGTGGCGATCGCGCGCACCGACTGGAACCGGAACGAGGCCCAATCGTGCTCGCCATTCCAGATCAACACCGGCAGGAACACGAGAACCGCGATCAGCGCCGCGAGCCAGGGCGAGGCGCTGGTCAGCCAGCGCCGGCGCCAGTCCGGCACCAGCGTGAACGCCAGCACCGCCGGCGCCAGCATCAGGGCGGTCAATTTCGACAACAGCGCGAGCCCCGCGAACAGGCCCGCGGCCAGCCACCAGCGCGCGTCGCCGCTGCCGGCAAGCCGCACCAGCGCCCACAGCATCGCGACCGCGAACGGGATCAGCGCCACGTCCGGCGACACCTTGGCCATCAAGAGTCCGTAATACAGCGCCGCTTCCGGCAGCAGCACCGCCAACATGACGGCCCTGGCGTCATGGGTCAGGCGCCGGACGATGTCGGCGAGCAGCAGCTGGGTGACCAGCATCGCCAGGATTCCGGCAAAGCGGACGCCGAAATTGGTGTCGCCGAAGATCGCGGTGCCGAAGCGGATAAACCAGGCGATCATCGGCGGATGATCGAGGAAGGACAGTACGTTCTCCTTCGACCAGGTCCAGTAATAGGCCTCGTCCGTGCGCAGATCGATCACGCAGGCATAGATCACCCGCATCACCGTCATCGCGGCAATCAGCGCGATCACCCCTGCCCATTGCCGGCGAACGGCACGGTCGGGCGCGGCAGGGCTATCGGGCGCGGCAGTCGTCATGGCGCCTTCTCGCCAACTCCGGAAGGGGTGTCAACGTGCCGCACGGGGCGGAAATACCCGGTAACGCCCGGGATGTGCGCCCGGTCGAGGCGCGAAATGCTATTCATCGGGGGAATTAAACTCTACCATTGCCGATATCCATTTCATGAATCAGATGATCGCGCAGATCCCACCCCGATTGACAGCATGGCTCCGCGGCATCGGCGTCCGGCAGGTTCGTCTCGCCTGCGGCCTGGTGCTGTACGCCTATCTGGTCAGCCATTTCCTCAACCATGCGCTCGGCAACATTTCGATGGAGGCGCTGGCCGCGGGCGTGCGCTACCACACCATGTTCTGGCAGTTCCTGCCGGTCGCGATCGTGTTCTATACGGCCGTGTTCGTCCACACCTGCCTTGGCATCTGGGCGCTCTATCAGCGGCGGCAATTCGGCTGGAAGGCGATCGAGCCGCTGCAGCTGGTGCTGGGGCTGAGCGTTCCCGCGCTGGTCGCGGCCCACGTCGTCGGCGCACGGCTCGGCCAGGCGCTGTTCGGTCACGAAAAGCTTTATCCGCAGGAGATCTATGCGTTCTGGGTGGCGCATCCCTACAAGATCTGGCTGATGTCGAGCGTGCTCGTCATCGCGTGGATCCATGGCAGCATCGGGCTTTATTTCTGGCTGCGGATGAAAGCCTTTTTCAAGCGTGCCGCGCCGTTCCTGCTCGCCGCCGCGGTGCTGATTCCAACGCTGGCGCTGCTTGGCTTCTACCAGGGCGGAAGGAGCGTCGAGGCCGACAGCGACGACGAGGACTGGCGGGTCAACAATTTGTCGGCGCGCCAGGTCGGGACCGCGGCCGAGCAGGGAACGCTGGACGACATCACCGACTATTTCCTGATCGGCTATCTCGGCTTGCTGGGGTTGACTTTGGTGGCGCGCGGCGCGCGGGCGCTGAACGAGCGGCGCGCCGGCATGATCAACCTGGCTTACGGCAACGGCCGCACCGTCCGGGTGCCGAAAGGCCTCAGCGTGCTGGAAGCGAGCCTGCGCAACAATGTGCCGCATGCCAGCGTCTGCGGCGGCCGCGCCCGCTGCTCGACCTGCCGTATCCGGGTGATCGGCGACTGCGCCGCGTTGCCGAAGCCATCCAAGCGCGAAGCCTTCGTGCTCAACCGGGTCGGCGCCGCCGATCCCTCGATCCGGCTGGCCTGCCAGTTGCGGCCGATCGAAGACCTGTCGTTCTTCCAGCTCTTCATGCCGCACGCGATGTCGGCCAACGCGCATGCCACGCATCCGCATCGGATCGGCGAGGAGCGCCATCTCGTCAGCATGTTCGTGGACATGCGCGGCTCGACCCGGCTCGCGGAAGCGCGGCTGCCGTTCGATACCGTCTTCATCGTCAACCGCTTCCTCGGCGCGGTGTCGCAGGCCGTGATCGAATGCGGCGGCCAACCCAACCAGTTTGTCGGCGACGGCGAACTGGCGCTGTTCGGACTGCAGTGCGATCCGCGGACCGCGTGCCGCCAGGCCTTGAAGGCGGCTTCGATGATCGCCGCGAATGTCGAGGAGCTCAATCAATTTCTCAGCCACGATCTGAATGAACCGATCCGTTTCGGCATCGGCATCCATGGCGGCGAAGTGATCATCGGCGACATCGGCTATCGCGATCACATGGTGTTCACCGCGCTCGGCGATGCGGTCAATGTCGCCGCAAGGCTGCAGGACATGACCAAGACGCTCGGCTGCGAAACCATCTTCTCCGAACAAGTCCGCATCACCGCCGGCCTCGCGGCCGACGGGCTGCCGAGCCAGGAAGTTGCGATCCGCGGCCGCAGCGAGCCGATGATCGTGCGCACCATCAGCGATGCAAAAAGTCTGGCCGCGCTGATCGATGCGCCCGAGTCGGCTGAAGCCGGCACCTGAACAGGCGTTCAGAAAATTCTCCCGCCATTCTGCCGAACTTTCTCGAACCGCGTTTTCGCGCAAGGCGACTGACGAGCGGTGGGTAACACGAGACTGAAACCCGCGCCGCGTGCGCATCATTCGAGGAGAACGACCATGCTTCGCAAACTGGCTCTTGGACTTGTTGCCGCAGTTTCCCTCAGCGCGACGGCGCTGGCTCCCTCCGCCGCTTCCGCCCATCCCTGGGGCGGCTGGGGCGGCTTTCATCACTTCCACGGCTTCCACGTCGGCTATTTCGGCGCCCCCGTCTATGCCGACAGCGGCTGCTATGTGACCCGAAGCGTGCTTACGCCGTACGGCTATCGGCTGCGCACTTTCAACGTCTGCTACTGATCCGGACCGGTCGGCTTTCGGATCCAACCGCCCCGGCTGCCCCGCGTGGCCGGGGCGGCTGGCGCGGTTTGGAGCCCAAATCCGGCAAAATGAACTAAATTCGCCCCGATTATGATCGTTTTCCGCCGGAATCCCCATGTCGTTTAAGCTATCAAGGTTCGCGTAGACCGCGTATCGTGCGCCCGTCGGACATGCCGGTTTGCGGGGACTGGCGGTTCGTGATCGATTTTTGATCCCGCGGAGACGACGTGATGGCTAAAGGTACTGTGAAGTGGTTCAACGCGACCAAGGGGTACGGATTTATTCAGCCCTCCAGTGGCGGCAAGGATGTTTTCGTTCATATTTCGGCAGTCGAGAAGGCAGGCCTGTCCTCGCTTAACGAGGGCCAGACGGTGGAGTACGAAGAGGTCGCCAATCGCGGCAAGACCTCGGCCGAGAACCTCAAGGTTTAAGGCTGCGACGTTAGGGCTGGGATCGGCATCGGCACCCTCTCGGACGTAATCCGGGAGCGGGGCTTGCGGCAACACCTCAGACAGACACAACGTTCGGCAGGAGCAGGCGATGCTCTTGCGCGCTTTGGTTTTCGGTGCCGACGCGCTGGATCCGGCGCCGGCGCGCTGGCTTTGCCTTTTCAGTTTTCCTTTTGCCATTGTGCGAGCGTCATGACGTCCGGCGGCTGGCCATAGCCGCGCGGCCACAGGTCCACCACCCACTCGACCTTGCTCGTGCGATCGACCAGCACCGCGGTGTTGTGCGGCAGTTGCAACACCAGCGGATTGCCGCGGTAATGCGGATCGCCGACATCATGGAATTTGAACAGGCCCCATTGCTGCAGCACCAGCAGCAGGCTGGTGACGTTGCGCGTGGTGTCCCAGCAATCGTAATTGTGCTTGTCGTCGAGCGCGCGGACGTCCGCATTGGCGACGCGCTTGTTGGTGCCGATCACCGGTCCCATGCGGCGGTCGAACCAGATCACCGCGCGCTGCGCCGCCACCCGCTCCGCCACGGCCGAGGCGTGGCCCGAATTCATGATCTGGGTCAGGGCGGCGCGGTCGCCGGCGCTGAAATTCAGGATTTCGCGGCGGCGGCAGACAAAGCCGTAGCACACCGTCATGGCGGACGCCGACGGCGGATAGATCGACACCGAGCTGTAAAGCTGCGCCTGCGCCGCGCTCAATTCGCGCGCGCGCAGCGGCGGGGCCGCCGCGATCAGCAGCGGTCCCAACAACAATAGCGCAACGATGACGCCCTTGCGCGGCATGCCGGGCCGCCTCAACACCTGACTGATTTGCATTGCTCGCCGGACTTCACATCAATTTGGTGCGAAACCTATCGCAGTGGTTTCGCGATTCCAAGCCGCGGTCCATGATGGCCACCGGGAACTTCAGGTCATGCCATGACGTCCGCCCCTTCACCACCGCCGCCTTTCTCCGCGCCCTACGCGCCGGACGATCGCCTCATCGCCGCGCGGCTGTTTGAATCCTCCCGGCTCGACGCCGGCCAGGAGCAACGGATCAATGACACCGCGACGCGGTTGATCGAGGCGATCCGCGCCAATGACGATCCGCTCGGCGGCGTCGAGGACATGCTGCGCGAATTCGCGCTCTCGACCAAGGAGGGCCTCGCGTTGATGGTGCTGGCGGAAGCGTTGCTGCGGGTGCCGGACGCCCGGACCGCCGACCGCTTCATCGAGGACCGGCTCGGCCAGGGCGATTTTGTCCACCACGAGACCCGCTCCAGCGCCTTCCTGGTCAATGCGTCGGCCTGGGCGCTCGGCATGTCGGCCCGCGTGATCCAGCCCGGCGAGACCCCGCGAGGCACCATCGGGCGTTTGGCAAAGCGGCTCGGCCTGCCCGCGGTGCGCGCCGCCACGCGGCAGGCGATGCGGCTGATGGGCAGCCATTTTGTGCTGGGCGGGACCATCGAGGCCGCGCTAGAACGGGCCGAGAGCGATCGGGCGCCAGCGCCGCGCTATTCCTTCGACATGCTCGGCGAAGGCGCCCGCACCGCCGAGGATGCCGTGCGCTACTTCAATTCCTACGCCAGTGCGATCGAGGCCATCGGCCGCAATGCCGGGCACCGGCCGCTGCCGGACCGGCCCGGCATATCGGTAAAACTTTCGGCGCTGCATCCTCGCTACGAGGCGGTGAGCCATCAGCGCGTGATGAGCGAACTGGTGCCGCGACTGATCGATCTGGCGCGGCAAGCAAAAGCCCACGACCTCAATTTCACCGTCGATGCCGAGGAAGTCGACCGGCTGGAACTGTCGCTCGACGTGATCGCGGCGGCGCTCCGCGATGCATCGCTCGCCGGCTGGGACGGTTTTGGGCTGGCGATCCAGGGTTATCAAAAACGCGCCGCTGCGGTGATCGATTACGCCGACGGTTTGGCGCGGGCGCTGAACCGGCGGCTGATGGTGCGGCTGGTCAAGGGCGCCTATTGGGACACCGAGATCAAGCGCGCGCAGGAGCGCGGCCTCGACGATTATCCGGTGTTTTCGCGCAAGACGATGACCGACCTGAACTACGTCGCCTGTACGCGAAAATTGCTGGCGCTGCGGCCGCTAATCTTTCCGCAGTTCGCGACCCACAACGCCCTGACGGTCGCGACCATCCTCGAACTCACGGAAAACAGCGGCGGCTTCGAATTCCAGCGCCTGCATGGTATGGGGGAAGCGCTCTACGCGCAACTGGGCCGCGACCGCCCGGAACTGTCCTGCCGCACCTATGCCCCGGTCGGCAGCCACCGCGATTTGCTCGCCTATCTGGTGCGGCGGCTGCTGGAAAACGGCGCCAATTCCTCTTTTGTCGCGCTCGCGGCCGACCAGACTGTTCCGGTGGCCACGTTGCTGCGCCGTCCGGCTGAGATCGTCGGCACGCCCGATCGCGCGCGGCATCCCAACATTCCGCTGCCGCGCGATCTTTACCGGCCGCAGCGGACGAATTCGCGCGGTATCGAATTCGGCGAGCGGGCGGCGTTGGGCGAGTTGCTGGCGGCCGTCGCTGCCGATCATGCCAAGACCGATCATGCCAGGACCGATCGCGTCGTCGATATCGATCCCGAAGCTGCCGGCCGCATGGTCGTCGCCGCGCAGGCCGGATTTTATGACTGGAACCGGACGCCGGCCGGCCAACGCGCCGCGATACTGGAAAAGGCCGCCGATCTGCTCGAGCAGCGCCGCGCGCATTTCATCGCGCTGCTGCAGTCGGAGGGCAGCAAGACGCTCGACGACGCGCTCTCCGAATTGCGCGAGGCCGCGGATTTCTGCCGCTATTACGCAGCCGAGGGCCGAAAATTGTTCGGCGATGGCGAAGCGATGCCGGGGCCTACCGGCGAAAGCAATGTGCTGCGGCTGCGCGGGCGCGGCGTGTTCGTCGCGATCTCGCCGTGGAATTTTCCGTTGGCGATTTTCCTGGGCCAGGTCACCGCGGCGCTGATGGCCGGCAATGCCGTGGTGGCAAAGCCCGCCGAACAGACGCCGCGCATCGCGGCCGAGGCCATCCGGTTGCTGCACGAGGCCGGCATCCCGGTTTCCGCGCTGCATCTGGCGCAAGGTGATGGCCGCATCGGCGCGGCGCTGACAGCGCATCCCGATATCGCCGGCGTGGTGTTCACCGGCTCGACCGAAGTGGCGCGATCGATCAACCGTGCGCTGGCCGCGAAAGACGGCCCGATCGTGCCGCTGATCGCGGAAACCGGCGGCATCAATGCCATGATCGTTGATGCCACCGCGCTGCCCGAGCAGGTTGCCGACGACGTAATTACTTCGGCATTTCGATCCGCCGGCCAGCGCTGTTCGGCGCTGAGGCTGCTGTTCGTGCAGGACGACGTCGCCGACCGCATGATCGAGATGATCACGGGCGCGGCGCGCGAGTTGAAGATCGGCAACGTCAGCGACGTTGCTGTGCATGTCGGGCCGGTAATCGATGCCGAAGCCAAGCAGCGGCTCGACGCGCATATCGCGCGCATGAAGCGGTCGGCGAAGCTGCATTTCGCCGGCATCGCGCCCGCCGGCAATTATGTCGCGCCCCATATTTTCGAACTTGCGAGCGCCGATCAGCTTACCGAGGAGGTGTTCGGACCGATCCTGCATGTGGTGCGCTACCGCGCCGATGCGATCGAAACCGTGCTGCGCTCGATCGCCCACTCCGGCTACGGGCTGACCTTCGGCATTCATTCGCGGATCGATGACACCGTCGACGGTGTCATCGATCGGCTTCAGGTCGGCAACATCTATGTCAACCGCAACATGATCGGCGCGGTAGTCGGCGTGCAGCCGTTCGGCGGCTACGGCCTGTCCGGCACCGGCCCCAAGGCCGGCGGGCCGCATTATCTCGCGCGTTTTGCCACCGAGCAGACGGTCACGATCAACACCGCGGCCGCCGGCGGCAATGCGGCGCTGCTGTCGGGGGATGAGGGTTGACGGTTTCGCGGAGTCTCTCCTCGTCTTCCCTGCGTTCACGCAGGGACGACGGGATGTGAGTCATTGTTCTCGCGACAGGGTTTTGTCCGAGCCTTGCCATTTCGTTCGCTCCCTCGAAGCAAGAGGGCGCAGGGAAGACCGGGTGCGCGCCGCACCCGCGGTCTCGTGTGCAATGGGCATTAAAGAAAGATGCACACGAGCATACAGGTGAAGCGGAAACACTCCGGCCAGACCGGCTTCAAGCCGGCTTCTCCTCAAAGATATTGCGTTCGAATCTCGCTTGCGTCTTCCAAGTCGGGTTGGGGCCGTCACACTCCCGCACAGCGATCCCGGAGGGTCGCTGATGCGGCGGCGGGAGTTCATCGCGGGTCTCGGCGGCGCGGTTACGTGGCCACTGCCGGGGCGTCAGGACCACACGCCTTTGCCGTTCGAGTGTCGCGCGCGTCCCCGCGCAGCGTCTCGTCCATCGCAGCCCGCACCGCATTTTTGTGACGTTCGCGAGACGCCCCTTTTGCCGGCGCGGGATGTCCGTATTGAGCCACTGACTTGCTGCCAATCTTAACGACCACAAGGTGCGACAAAATGGCTTGCCGGGCAAATCTGGTCGGTTTCCCCAAGTGAGAGGTGCGGGTTCGTACGGTCGCACCGAGCCGGAATTTGCCGAGCTCTCGGCGTCGTCGCATCGCCGCAAGAATCCCACTTTGATGAACAGCCGTTCAGGCAGCAGATAGCCTGACTGGCCTCGGGAACTGTTGGTCATTGCCTCCGTTGGGAAGGTTGACGACCGTTAGGCAATCATGCCGGTAAATATGGAGGCTAAACATGGATAAAAAGATCGCAGGCTTGCTGGGGGCTGTCGGCGCACTGGCATCGCTCAACACCGCGCAAGCCGCTGCATCTCCCGATTCGGCCGACGTTCTGAAGGCGGGATCCTACGCCGACTTGCTAGAACCTATTCCAGATGCCGCCGGGAAATTGCGGGCGGTGGACGAAAGCGCAAACACCTCGAAGGTTCAGACGGCACAACTTTTTTTCGAACACCATCACCATCACCACCATCATCATCATCACGGCTATTATCGCGGCGAACCCAGGATCGTGGTGACGCCGGGTTACGGGTATCGGCGTTACTACCATCACCACCATCACCACCACCACCATCACCACGGTTACTATCAGCGCTATGATTACTGAGCTGCCGGCGGCAGGGCTCACGCCCTGCCGCCCTGCTCCGCTAGAAATATGCCGATGCAGGAGTTCCAGGTTAGGGGGTGGTCCCGTGTCGGACCGTCCTTCGATATGGCGAGATACGCGCCTCACGCTTCAACTTCAAACCGCCACGGCTATCGGCGTTGATATGCCCGCTCGTCGCGCGTCCCAAATACTCGCTGCTAAAGACAGCGCCCTTGGCCACGTTCCGGGCAGAGCTTTAGCGCGTTGGAAATCGAGAACAACAGTCGCGCGCTTCGCTCCGAATTGTCCGCCGATCGATAGCTGAGCGGGAACGCCACGGCGATATCGGCCTGCAGATCGTCTCCGAAAAAGAAGCGAACGCCGCCACCGACGGATATCAGCGATAGGCCGTCCCAAGGGTGATAACCGTCGTTCCAGACCACGCCCGAATCGGAGAACGCATAGAACTGCATTCTGGACAGATAGGAAAAATGCGCCTGCTGGTCGACGCGCAGCTCGAACGAACCGGCAACTCCGTTGTCGCCGCTGATCTCCGCGGTGCCATAGCCGCGGCCAAAGGCGGCGCCCCCCAGGTAGAATTGCTGCGAGGTGAACAAGGGGCCCGATGCCGTCTGGCTGGCCATCGAAAGCTTGGCCGACCACGGACCGGCCAGTTCCTGGTAACGCGCATAGGCAAAATTCAGAACCGAGAAATTCGCATTGGCGCCATCGCGCGACGTGAAGTCGTCGTCGATATGAGACGCGCCGAAGATATCGAGACCCTGACGATAGGTCAGCGTGGCGTAGTTGACGCCACCGAAGGCGTCCTGCAGCCGATAGTCGGAGGTGAGACTGAATGTCCGGATGTGATCGTCGTACAGCTTTCCGAACACATCGCTTTCGCTGACATTGCTGAAGCCGGTTGCCGCCGTCAGCGTCAGCGTCGAGTGCTGCGACTGGATCGGCACCAGACTGCCGTGAAGCTCGAATCCCGCCGTGGTCGTAATGTCGTTGTAGAGCCGCCGGTAGTCACCGGGACGAACCTCGCTGTAGAGCGCCGAGCCGCCCAGCCTGACGCCGTCGGTGCCGACAGGCGCGTCATAGGAAATCCGTCCAAATCCGAGCTGGCGCGGATCGTTGGCGATGGTTGCAAGGTTCACGGCGAGCGTGTCGCCGGCGATCAGATAGGAATTATACGCCGCCGTCGCATAGGCCTGCCATGGCCCGACGCTCGCCGAGCCAAGATTGTCGAGGCCCGCAAATGCGTAGATATGCCAGGTTTTCAGCTGAATCACGATGCGGAAGCGGCCCGATGTGCCGCCGATCTCCTCGAGCGCGGAATCGACAATGCGCACGCCGGGCAAATTGTTGACCAGCAGTAACTGGCGCTCCAGCGTCGCAAGCCGTGATGGATGCTCTACCAACACCGGCTTGAACATTGGTCTGATGCCGAACTGTTCGCTTCCCTCGCCCCTGAGGTCCACTTCGGTGATGCTGCCCTCGATCACCCGAATGTTCACCCTTCCATCGGCGATGTCCTGGGGCGGGATGATGGCGCGGCTCAAATCGAAACCGGCGGCGCGATAGCTCTCGGTGATGGCCTGCGCGACACGGGCCAGATCGGCCTGCGAGACCATCTTGCCGAGATAGGGCCGATAACATGCCGCCAGTTGCGCGGGCGGCAGCGCCGAGGCGCCGCTGAGCGACACCGCGCGGAGCACGAACAGCGGCTTGCCGTCAGCGGGGATGTCAGGCTGCGCGAGTGTCGGCGTCCGCGGTGGCGGCCGCATCGGATGATCGCGTCCCGATTGCTGATCGTCGAAATATTTCTCGGTCTGCCGGGGGTCGAAACCAGGCTGGTTCGCTTGCTGCGCATGGGCCGGCATCGTCGTCGCCAATGACTGCACGACGCACAACACCGCCAGAAAGGTAGTGAGATAGCGAACGGACGGCGTAGCGAGCCGACATCCCCCGTAGTTTAACGGAGAAACGCGCCGAAACCATGAGGGAGTACTTAGCCGCATGATTCTCAATAGGTTTTTATGGTCAATGAATGGTTAAGAGCCTCCTTCGGCGCGATCGTCCCGACTAACCTGATCTTGAGACTTTGCAGTGATCTTCCAGGTTACGGGCAGGCAACGCTGAGGAACACCATGCTTCCACGTAATGGAATGCGCGCCGTGCTGGCGCTGGCGATGGTCTTGACCGCGAGCTTCGGCGCGTTGGCCGCGGAGGGCGGGGTTTGGTCGGTCAGCAAGTCGTCCGGCGAGGTCTGGATCACCGCGACGGGCGCGGCCCCTGCATCGCTGACTCAACAAGTCATCCTGAACGCGGGCGACACGATCCGGACCGGACCTAATGGCCGCGTGCTCCTGATGCGCGGCGAGGAGACGATCCTGATCTCGCCGAATTCGGTGATCGGCCTGCCGGCCGAGAGCAAGGACGGGCTGGCGACCACGATCCTGCAGCAGGCGGGCTCGATCCTGCTCGATGTCGAGAAGCGCAACGTCAAGCACTTCGAGGTTGAAACGCCTTATCTCGCCGCGGTGGTCAAGGGCACCCATTTCCGCGTCACCGTAAATGCCACCAATACCCGCGTCGACGTACAGCGCGGTCAGGTCGAAGTTGCCGACTTCAAATCCGGTCAGATCGCGCAGGTGCTGCCGGGGCAAGCCGCGACCAGCTTCGTCAACGGCAAGTCCGGATTGTCGCTGAGCGGATCGGGCACCTTCAATCCGATCGAGCAGGGCAAGCCCCGCGCGTCGACGATCGAACGGATTTCCGTCCCCAAGGGCGGCTTGCACGCACCGCATGGCGCCGGCGAAGGCCAGTCAATCCGCGCGCTCGGACCGGCCGCCGCATCACCCGGCAGATTCGCGAGCGATGCAGGAACACCGAAGACCGCCACATCCGTCAATGCGCACGTCATCCGCCTGACCAATGCGCTCGGCGAGATGCATCTGGACGTGCACAACGCCACCCACGGACTGGCTCACGGAGCCGTGGCGCCCGGATTGACCGGGAATGCCTCGCGGGATGTCGCCAGGAACACGATCTGGAGCGATAGCAATTCCACCACAAGCGCAAGCGCCAGCGGCGCGGGCAACGGCCCCGGCAGCAGCAGCGGCAACACATCGTCACCGGGCAGCGCCGCTGGTCCTGGCACCGTTTCGTCGGCATCGGCTGCCGCTATTGCCGCTATCGGCGCCGCCACAGGAAACATCAATGGCATTGGTCTCGGTAACGGCGCAACCGGCAACGGTAAGGCCAATGGCAATGGCGGGGTCGGCAACGGCAACGGCAACGGTAAAGGCAATGCCAAACACTGACCCGTGATGGTCAACTCAAGGGGCGCGCGCTGCCTGTCAGCGGCGTGCGTGGGGGACGAACGTGAAACATTATCGGCCGCATATTCTCGTGGTGATCGCGCTGGCGGTCGTGCTGATGTCTGGTTGGCACGACGCTTTCCGTAATGCGCTTGCCGATTTTCGCTTCAGGAGCCTTCAGCGCGATGCTGGCGGCAATGTCGCGGTCGTCGCGATCGACACGCCGTCGATCGAAAAGATCGGCGTCTGGCCGTGGCCGCGCCGGCTGCATGCCGAATTGCTGCATCAGTTGAGGAAGGCCGGTGCTGGCGACATCGCCTTTGACGTCGATTTCAGTTCGCCATCGGATCCCGCATCCGATCGCGACTTCGCCACGGCGTTGCAGGACGGGGCCGGCTCGGTCATCCTGCCCTCGTTCCAGCAACCCGCCGCGGATCCATCCAATCCAGCCGCTATCCATATCAATCGCCCGCTGAAACCATTCGCCGATCAATCCTGGGCGGCACTCGTGAACATCGCCATCGAGCCCGATGGCCGCGTCCGCCGTTACCTGTTTGGCGACAGGCTCGGTGATGAGTACGTGCCCTCGATGGCCGCCATGCTGGCCGGGCAATACACCACCAGGTCGGCGCCGTTCCTGATCGACTTCGGAATTCGCGCCAGTTCCGTGCCGTCGGTCTCCTTTATCGACGTATTGAATGGTGATCCCGCGACCTTCGCAAAGCTGAAGGGCCGCAAGGTCATTGTCGGCGGCACCGCGCTCGAGCTTGGCGATCGCTTCAGCGTTCCCAACGGCCATATCTTGTCGGGACCGGTCCTGCAGGCACTTGCAGCGGAATCGATGCTGCAGAACCGGACCCTGCACTGGACGTCCGATCTCGTCACGCTGGCCGGGATCGCGTTGATTTCGCTCGCCATGATGTTGGCCTGGCGACGCTTCAAGCCAGGCGCAAGGGTCTTGATGCTGGCCTTCACGGCTCTTGCCGCCGAAACGGCGGCGCTGTTGCTGCAGGCCAAATGGCCGTTCATTCTCGACACGTCGTTACTGGACACGGCGATCGTCGCCTACCTGGCCGCGATGGCGCTGGATGAGATCGATTTTCGCGGACTTCTCGGACGCATCGCGGAGTGGCGTTTCCACCGCATTGCGATGTCGCTTGGCGACGGCCTAGCTTGCACCGACCACAATCATCGAATCACATTCTGGAACCGCGGCGCCGAGGCGATTTTCGGATATACCGCCGCCGAGGCCATCGGCAAATCGATCGACTTCATCTGCGCCGGCAACCCCGCGGGCACGCGGTTCACGATCAGCGACGCGGCCGGGCCGGCCTGGCTCACGCCCGGAGGCTCCGTGCTGGAGTTCGAGGGACTGCGGAGCAATGGGGAGGCGTTTCCGATCGAAGCGTGCTTCTCGGCCTGGCCTGGCAGGGACGGACTTCAGTATGGCGCCGTGCTGCGCGATATTACGCTGCGCAAACGCGAGGCCGAACGCATCCGTTATCTCGCGGAATACGATGTGCTAACCGGCCTCGCGAACCGCAACACGCTGCAGGTCGGACTCGCCGCGATGATCGCCGCGCCGGAGAAATCCGCCGACGGCATCGCCTTGCTGGTGCTCGGGCTCGACGGATTCCAGAATATCAATGACCTTCTGGGTCATTCCTACGGCGACCGCGTGCTGCAGGCTGTCGCGGAACGGCTGAAACAGCAGGCAGGAAAGGATGGTCTGGTGGCGCGCCTGAGCGGCGACGAATTCGCCGTTGCAATCCCCTGCGCGGCGCTGCCCTACCCCGCCGGCGAATTCGCCGAACGCATCGTTGAGGCTTTCGAGCAGTCGCTTCTGGCGGGCGCGCGCGAGCACCGCGTCAAGATCAGCACCGGCATTGCGATCTACCCCGAGGGAGGCCACGACGCCGAGGAGCTGCTGAGCAACAGCCATCTGGCCTTCTGCCGCGCCAAAGGGCCGCGGCGCGGCGGTCACGTGATGTTTGATACGTCAATGCGGCAAGAGCTCGAAGCACGAGTCACGCTGGAAACCGAACTTGCGCTCGCCCTCGAGCGCGACGAGTTCGAGCTGTTCTATCAGCCTCAGGTCAAGCTGATCGACGGCCGCCTGAGCGGCGCCGAAGCGCTGATCCGATGGCGCCATCCGACGCGCGGTCTGGTGCCGCCGATACAGTTCATGCCCGTCGTCAATTCGTCCGCCATCTCGGAGCCGCTGGCCGTGTGGGTGATGGAGACGGCATGCAAGCAAGCGCGGAAATGGGAGCTGACCGGCGCCGGCGTGCGCGTCGGCATCAATTTGTCACCGTCGCAATTGCAGTCCGGCGACCTGGCGAGATCGGTCGCCGACGTGCTCGATCGCATCGGATTGTCGCCGAGCCTGCTGGAGATCGAGGTAACCGAGGACATCCTGCTGCAGGACGAGGCAAGGGTGCTGGAGACCTTTCAACGAATCCAGAAGCTCGGCGTGCGCGTGGTGTTCGATGATTTCGGCACCGGCTATGCGAGCCTCAGTTATCTCAAGAAATTTCCGCTCGACGGGCTCAAGATCGACAAGTCGTTCGTATTCGATCTGCTGACCGACAGCGACGATGCGGCCATCGTCAATTCGACGGTCGGATTGAGCAAGCAACTCGGCCTGTCGGTGATTGCGGAAGGCATCGAGAACCGCGCCAGCGCCGATCTGCTCTTGACCATGGGATGCGAGGAAGGCCAGGGTTACTTCTTCGGCAAACCGATGCCCGCCTGCGAATTCGAGGCGAAATTCGGCGTGCCGAAAAAACTCGCGGCCGCTGGTTAGGTCCCGACCTCCCTCATCGAAGAAGAGGGAGGGAAAACCGCCGTTGCATCCATTGCCCAACATGGGTCAAATGGCGTCCAGCACTGGACACTAATTCCAGCAACGGACAAAACTAACAAGCGGTACGGGAGCCAACGCGTCATGAAAGACGGCATCTTCGAAGGCCTCAAAGTGTTGGACTGCGCGAGCTTCATCGCTGCGCCCGCGGCCGCGACCGTGCTGTCGGATTTCGGCGCCAGCGTCATCAAGATCGAGCCGCCCGGATCGGGCGATCCCTATCGCAACCTGCCGAGCCTGCCGGGCTATCCGCGCAGCGACCACAATTTCGCCTGGCTGCTGGAATCTCGCAACAAGCGCAGCCTGGCGCTCGATCTCTCCAAGCCGGAAGGCCAGGCGGTGCTGAAGCGGCTCGCGTCCGAGGCCGACGTCTTCATCACCAATTTTCCCCCGGCGGTGCGCGGCCGGCTTGGCATCTCCTGGAAGGAACTCGAGCCGCTCAATCCCCGGCTGATCTATGCCTCGTTCACCGGCTACGGCGAAAAGGGCGAGGAGGCCAACAAGCCGGGTTTCGACAGCAACGCCTATTGGGCGCGGTCCGGGCTGATGGACCTGGTGCGTGCGGAGACCACGACCACCCCGGCGCGGTCGGTCGCCGGCATGGGCGATCACCCCTGCGCGATGGCGCTGTATGGCGCGATCGTCACCGCGTTGTTCAAGCGCGAGCGCACCGGCAAGGGCTCGCATGTCTCTTCAAATTTGATGGCCAACGGCATCTGGGCCAATGGCGTGCTGGCGCAAGCAAAGCTGTGCGGCGCGAAATTTTCCGAACGGCGGCCGCGCGAGCACGCGCTCAATGCGGTGACCAATCACTACAGATGCCGCGACGGGCGCTGGCTGATCCTGTCGCTGCTCAACGAGGAGCGGCAATGGCCGGCACTGGCGAAGTGTCTCGGCCGCGAGGACCTTGTCACGGATCCCCGTTTCGCCACCAAGGCCGACCGCCATGCGCGCTCGCTGGAACTGATAAAGCTGTTCGACGAGATTTTTGCGACCAAAGACCTCGCCGAATGGCGCAAGCGGCTCGACGGCAACGGCCTGGTGTTCGGCGTGGTCGGCATCCTCGACGACATTCCGACCGACCAGCAGATGATCGACAATGACGTGCTGCTGCCGTTCGAGAACGACACGCTGCTGACCATCAACAGCCCGATCTGGATCGACGGCAGCCGGAAGAAGACGCCGCGACGCGCGCCCGCACTCGGCGAGCATTCCGACGAAGTGCTGCGCGAGGCCGGCTATGACGACGCCGCGATCCAGAAACTGCGCGCGACGGGCGCGGTGGGGTAATTCAGTCCGGCGACCGGCTTCACCGCGTGTAAGCCAGAAAAGTCAAAACGCCGGCCAACAGCGCCGCCGCCATGAAAAGCAGGACGGCCGGCAGCCCCGCGAACGCGGCCACCGCGCCGGTGATCGACTGCACCAGGGCCGCGCCGAGGAAGAAGGCAAGGTTGATCGCGGCCAGCGCCTTGCCCGCGGTCTGCGCGTCGACCAGTTGCCGGGACATGCCGAACAGCAGCGGCTGCGCCGAGGTTGCAAGCCCGATCAGCACGAACAGCGCCAGATCGTATTGCGGCGGCATCACGGTGACGCCGAACAGGACCGAGACCGGATAATGCGGCGCGCCGAGCGCCATCAAGGCGAGCAGGAACCCCGCGATCAAATGGCTGGAGGCAACCAGTTCGCGGCGGCGGCCGAGCTTGCGATCGATCATGCCGATGCACAGCGGACCGACGATCATGGCGATGGTGAACGCGCCAAGCTGGTTGCCGGCCTCGACCCGCGACAATCCCTTGACGTCCATCAGCCAAGGCCCGCCCCAAATGCCGCGCAGCACCAGCGAGGTGGCGAGCGATACCAGCGCCAGCGCGATCAGGCCGCGCAACGGACGGGACAGGCCGAGCCGCAGCACGGCAACCATCTGCTGTAGCGGCGTGGAATCGTCCTTGTGTTCCGCCGACTGGTTCGGGACGAACGCCAATACCGCCGATATGATCAGGATGCCGGCGACCGCGGAGATCCAGAACCCGGCGCGCCATCCGTAATGATCGATCACGATCGCGAGCGGGCTCGACGACAGCAGCATGCCGATATTGCCGATCGACAGGATCGCGCCCGACCACAGGCCGAATCGCGCCGCGGACAGGTTTTTCGCCGCGAGCGTCATCGGACACATCAGCATGCCCGACGTCGATATCCCCAGCAGCAATTGTCCGAGCGCGAAGCTTGCCGGTCCGCTGGCGAAGCCCGCGACCACCGACCCAGCCACGGTGCCGGCGAGCAGGCTGAGCGAGACCGGGCGTACGCCAAAACGATCCATCGCCGCGCCTACGGGAATCTGCGCCGCGGCAAACGCGAACGGGTAGATCGAGGTGAGGCTCGCCAGCGCCTGAGGCTCCAGGTGGAAGTCCGCCGCCATCAGATCGAGACTGATCGCAGGGATCGTCCGCAGCAACGTCGAGAGCATGTGGCCGAACGCCAGCGCGAGCAGCGCCAGGACGAGCGAGCGGACGCTCAACCCATCCTTGTCTCCGGCTATGGCGTGCATCAGCGTTCCGTCCCGACAGGCTTTTGATGGCGTTAGCGCATTGGAGGCCACGTGCCAACCTCGAAGGCGCGCGCCATCGGGGTGTTGCATGCGAGCGATCCGCTCCGTCATACTGCGAATACCGGCCGTGAGACGTTTTGGAAACAGCAACCAGCATGACGACCTATCGCCTGCATTACTTTCCGGAATCGGGAAACAGCTACAAGCTGGCGCTGATGCTCACCCTGTGCGGCCAGACCTTCGAGCCGATATGGACCGATTTCGGCGGCGGCGTCACGCGGACGGCGCAGTGGCGGCGCGACGTCAACGAGATGGGCGAAATTCCGGTGCTGGAAGTCGACGGCGAGCGGATGACCCAGACCGCGCCGATCCTGCTGAAGCTCGCCGAGCAATATGGACGGTTCGGCGGCGACAGCGCGCAGGACAAATTCGAGGTGCTGCGCTGGCTGTTCTGGGACAACCACAAGCTCACCGGCTACATGGCGACCTACCGGTTTGCGAGGACGTTTACCCGAAATCCTGATCCAGCGGCGTTGGCCTATTTCCGCAAGCGGCTCGACGATTTTCTCGGCATCCTCGAAACGCACATGGCAAGCCATGCGTTTGCGATCGGCGATCGGCCGACCGTCGCGGATTTTTCGATGATGGCGTATCTCGCGTTTCCGAGCGACGAGACTGGCTACGATTTTGCGACCAGCCATCCGGCCCTGCATGCCTGGCTGCAACGCATCGCCGCGCTGCCCGGCTGGCGATCGGCCTATGACCTGCTTCCGGGGAAGAGATTGCCGAAGTACGCGTAGGCGGCATCCGGGGATGCGCCTCCTGGCGCAGGCCCTGAATCCATAACCCCCGTGTCAATGTTCTGGTTTGAAGGCAGTTGTCGCTCAATCACTGGCGCAGGGGATGGATTCCGGGCTCACTTTGCTCGCGCCCCGGAATGACGGACGTGATTACGACGGCTTATCGATGCACCATCACCCACGTCGCGACGACAAGTGCGATGACGACGGCGATCGCGATCGCCCAGGTGGAGACTCTGATATCGCCGATGGTCTGCCGCTCGGCTTCGTTCTCGGCGATCTCGCGGTTGCGCGCCTTGTCTTCGTCCGCGTGTTTCATCGCCCACCCCTTGCCGTTTCAGCGACGCCGTCCGGCCGGCGCCACACGGCCAGAGATTACCTCACGCGCGCCCTGTCGTCGATGGACGTAGCGCACTCTCAAGCGAAGGCTGCGGCTCGCCGGCGTTGCCGCCCATGCCCGCGAGCCGGCTCAAGGCCAACGCGGCCAGCGCCGCGCAGAGCGCTGCGCCCGCCGCTGTCACAAAAACTTCAGCCGCGCTCCATTTCAGGCTCAACAGGATGCCGCCGACCAGGGGGCCGATGATGGAGCCGATCCGGCCGATGCCCAGCGCCCAGCCGACGCCGGTGGCCCTCACCGCGGTCGGGTAGAACGCCGCCGCCAGCGCGTTGGCGGCGATCTGGCCGCCGACCACGCAGAAGCCCGCGACGAAGATCGCCAGCGTCACCAGCACGGCGGATTGCCCGAGCTGGCCGATCGCGCCGACCGCGAACACCGCGATGAAATAGACTAGCGCCAGCGCGCGGAACGAAAAGCGATCGATGATGCTGCCGAGCGCGAAGGTGCCGACGATGCCGCCGATCTGCAGCATCGAGCCGATCAGCGCCGCCGCCGAGACCGAGGCGCCGAGGTCGTTGAGCACCGTCGGCAGCCAGTTGGCGAGGAAATAGATGTCGAGCAGGCTCATGAAGAACACCACCCACAGCAGCAGCGTGGCGAGCGTTCGGCCGTTGCCAAACAGATGCAGCACGGGAACGCCCGGCAACGCCGGCTCATGCACGACGAACCGCGTCGCCGCCGTAAAACCCGATTGCGGGCCGATCAGTCCGAGCAGTTCGGCGACGCGTCCCGGCTCGCGCCCGGTCAGCACCAGGAAGCGCACCGATTCCGGCAGCCGCAGCACCAGGATCGGGGCCAGCAGCAGCGGCACGACGCCGCCGACAATGAACACCGAGCGCCAGCCGAAATGCGGGATCAGCGCGGCCGCGAGGAAGCCGCCGAGCGCGGCGCCGACGGAAAAGCCGCAGAACATGATCATCACCATGGTGGCGCGGCGGCGGCGCGGATTGAATTCCGACGTCATCGCGACCGTGTTCGGCATCGCACCGCCGAGCCCAAGCCCGGTCAGGAACCGGATCGCCAGCAGGCTGTCGACATCGTGCGCGAACGCCGTCGCCAGCGTGCCGAGGCCGAATGCGACCGTCGAGAAAATGATGATCTTCTTGCGCCCGATCCGGTCCGCCAAGGGCCCGAACAGCAGGGCGCCGATCATCAGGCCGAACAGGCCAGCGGAAAACACCGGGCCGAGCGACGCCTTGGTCAGGCTCCATTCCTTGGCCAGCGACGGCGCGACATAGCCGATCGCCTGCGTATCAAAACCGTCGAGGAACAGCACCGCAGCGCAGGTCAGCAGCAGTTTTAATTGAAACGCGCCGACCGGCTGCCGGTCGATGAACTCGACGACGTCGATTGCCGGCGCGGCGCCTTGATTGTCCGCCATGATGTCCCTCCCCCGATGCGCCGCGCGAGTCTTGCTGCCCGCTCTGTCGGCGCGATTGTTGATTCTCTCCGTCATTGCGAGGAGCGTAGCGACGAAGCAATCCAGTCTTGCTTTGTAACTCTGGATTGCTCCGCCTTCGCTCTTTTGAGCTACGGCGGACAAGTCGCTAGCGATCGCAATGACGGCTGTGGCAAACTGTCCGCCCAAAACGCTACCCGCGCAATGCCTCCTTCGAATAACCGGCGATGCGCTTGTAGCCTTCGGACAGCCCCACCAGTTCGTCGCGGCTGATGACGTCCTCGATCGCGGCGAACGGCTTGTCGTGGGTGCGCTCGAACACTTCGCGCAGGATGGCGTCCGGCGGGTTTTCGCGGTTGGTCAGCACGATGCGGGTGGTGGCTTCCAGACGCTGCTTTTCGTAAGAAGCGAGTGCGGCGGCCGGAGCAGCGTGCTCCAGCAGAGCTGAGGTCAACGCACGCGCGTCGAGGATCGCCTGGCCGGCGCCGTTGGAGCCGCGCGGCACCATCGGATGCGCGGCGTCGCCAAGCAGCGTCACGCGATCAAAACTCCAGCGCGGCAGCGGATCCTGATCGATCATAGGGAATTCCAGCACGCTGTCGGCGGCGCGGATGAAGGCGGGCACGTCGAGCCAATCAAAATGCCAATCCGAGAATGGGCCAATAAAGTCGTCGAGCGAGCCGGGCCGGTTCCAGTCGCGCTTGCGATAGACCGGCGTTTCGATTTCCGCGACCCAGTTGATGAGTTGCAGGCCGTCGGCGCCCGCGGCGCGGATCGGATAGATTACCATCTTGCCATGCGACATCCACCCCGCCCGCACCATGCTGGCGCCCGATAGCATCGGCTTCCACCGCGTCACGCCGCGCCACATGTTGATCCCGAAATAGCGCGGCTCGCCTTCGTCCGGGAAAAACTGTTTTCGGATCGCCGAATTGATGCCGTCGCAGGCGATCGCAACGCGGCCGCGCACGGTAGCGCGGTTGGCGCCACCCGGCCCATCGGAAAAATGCACGTTGACGCCGGAGGCATCCTGCTCGACGCCTGTGCAATGATGATGGGTCACGACGCGGCCGTGACCGGCGCGGGCGCGAAACGCCTCGAGCAGCAGCATCTGCAGATCGCCGCGATGGATCGAGAATTGCGGCTGCTCGTATCCGGCGGCGCGGCCGAGCGGCTCCTGGTAGATCAATTGCCCAAAGCGGTTGAAGAAGGTCGCGTCCTTCGTTTCGATCGCGATCCTGGCCAGCGCCGGCTCGAGCCCGAGCGCGGCAAGTTCTTTGGTCGCGTGCGGCAGCAGATTGATGCCGACGCCGATCGGGCGGATTTCCGCCGCCGACTCATAGATGCGGCAGGGAATTTTGGCCGCGTGCAACGCCAGCCCAAGCGTCAGGCCACCGATGCCGCCGCCCACGATGAGGATGTCGTCCATGTTTCCGTCCCGGCGCCGCGAGGCGATCTTGCCTATTTTGACCGGATCAAACAGATTAGTAAGCCTACTGTCAATCTTGCCCGCCCGTGCCTTGGCAGGCAGCGTGAGTGCCTCTTCTCCCTCGCCCCGCCCTCGCAGGGAGAGGGTTTGGGGTGAGGGGCAGGCGTTTCTATAAATGCTGCGTACTTGTTGAATGCCCTGCCTCGCCCCTCACCCGAAATTCGCGATGCGAATTTCGACCTCTCCCCGCCAGGAGCGGGGCGAGGTGAAGCAAGAGCGCTCCGCAACCTACCGCGTCTTCACAAAACACATGCCCATGCGCGAGGTCTTGTCGACGACCTCGCAGGAAAGACCCTTGGCGCAGGTCCATGGCGTAAAACTGCGGTCGCTGCCTCCGGGCGCGTAGCAATGCGCGCCCCAGCCGTCGCCATATTCGGTACCGGCGAGTTCGGTCGAGCCGCGCAGTTGCGGCCGGGTGGAAAAGCCGCGGGAATAATCCGGCGTCCTGCCGTCGCGGATCGCGGCGAGGATATCACGGCGGCGGACCTGGTCGCCGAAGAAATGCGGCGAGCCCGGCACGATGGTTGCGTTCGACGGTTTTGGCGCCAGCCAGTCGACGCCCGGAAAATGAAAGCCGCCGATGCCGCGGGTCTGGTGGCAGCCGGAACAGGTGATGTCGTTGAGCCGGCGCTCGAAGCCGGCGACCGAACGGATGTTTTGCATGGGCATGCCGCGCGCGACCGCTTGCTTCAGGGCTTCGACCACGTCGTGATCGCTGAACACCGGCCTGGTCGTTAGGTCGTCGCCTTCGGTCAGGTCGAATTCCGGCTGCAATTTCGAGACACCGAATCCGACCGGCGTCACCGCGATCGCGCCGGTCGCCAGGAATTCTTCCGGGATCAGCACGGTGCCGCGGTCGAACTCGGCGAAATGCTCTGGCTCCAGCAGCCACGCCTTGAATTCACGCCTGAGCTTGTCATCCGCCATGATCCGCGCGCGATCGATCTGGTTTTCCAGCGGCGCTTCTTCGAACGCTTTCGTCTGCGAATTATAGTCGAACACCTTTAATAGATAGTCGGTGCGGAAATCCCGCGCCGGCGATTTCGTGACGTGGGCGATCTGGATGTTGGTTTCGAGGCGAAACACGTCCGCCGGCTCGATCAGATTCAGTGGACCATCTTTCGCGGTCAGTTGCTGCGCCAGCGCCGCACCGCTTTGCGGCAGATCGCCCGCGGCAAGCCATCGCCGCGCGATCTCGGCGCAGGTGACGCCCTGGCCTGCCGCATGATCGCCCTTGGCCTTGAGCACGACGTTGAGCGTCATCGGCAGCCGCGGCGAGGCCAGACTATCGGCGGCCTGTGCGACATCGGTCGGGATTAGGCGATAGATCAGCCTTGTCTCGCCGCATATTTCCGGCGTGACATAGGCGCGATCCATCCGGTTGATGATGCCCGAGAGGACAAAACGCGAATGATCCGAATAAAGCTGCGCGCGATCGAACAACTGGAAATCGAAGCGATCGCCGACGCCGATGGAGGAGTTCGGCAGCTCGCGCTCATGCGCGGCGATGTAGCGATCGAACTCGGTATCGATCGCGCGGCGGACCGGCGCCATCGCCGGCAAGGCGAACAATTCGCTGTCGCTGAGCGGAGTATCGGCCAGATGATCCGGCGCAAGGATGCGCGCGAGGGAAAACCGGCCGCGATCGAGTTCGCGCAACGCGCCGGGATCGGTGATCGCCGCGCCGCGCTCCAGCGGTGGCGGCTCGGCATGCGCGGGCGCGCAGCACGCGACAAGCAGCAACGGCAACAAAAATCGAAAGCTTGGGCTCATACCGGAACTAACACCGCCTCACGACGCCTATTCAAGCGCGTCGCGAGACTGGTTAGAACCCGAAAACAGCCGAAAAGCGGCGGCGATTTTTGCCATAGCGTTTCGAGCGAAGCATGCCCTCGGACTTGATCCGGGGGTGGACGCCGGTTCGCGTAAAGAAAACGCGTCGAAACAAGAATCTTGAGCTTCGGTTCTGATTCGATCGGAACCGAGGCTTTAGCGTGCGACGATCAGGCCGCGGCTGGTGACCACGACCCAGCGGCCGTCCTGGCGGCGGACCGCATCGATACGGCCGAGGCCCGGTACGACATCGCCGGCATAGACCTCGTAAATGCCCTGGCGGCTCTCGATCAGCGCGCCGCCACGGCTGACATCCTGCAGCACCCAGCTGTCGATCACCGGCAGGCGACCAACCTCGGGTTTGGCGTCGGCCTTGGTGTCGGCTTTGGACGCGACCACGGCCGGCGTGGGGGTCGGCGGCGTGATCGTGCCGGTAACTTCCTTCGCCGCGGCCTGCGGAGCGGCAGCGGCGACCGGCGTCGCCGGCGGCGTCAGGTGCAGCTTCTCGATCGTCTCGCCGAGTTTTGCCAGTTTGGTGGACGATTCGACCTGCGCCTTTTCGAGCCCGTCGAGGCGGTCGCTGGTCTTGTTGAACTGGCTCATGCCCATCTTGGAGGTGTGCTCGACGCCGGCTTTCAGCGCCACGACGTCGGCATCGATCCGGGCCACGGACGTTTCCAGGCCGGAATTGCCGGATGACACAACGGCTCCGCCGGCGGCGACATGCTGCAGGCTGACGGTCGCCATCGCGCCGCCGAGCGCGCCGGCAATCGCCGCAAGCGCCACCACGGCCGCCAAAGCGGCCAACCGGCGCTTGCCGAACAGGCCCTGCTCGGACGCGGCTTGCGGTTGCGGGGCGGCCTCCTCGCGATGCCAGTCACGGTCCGCGGCCGACATGATCAGGAGTTTTCCGGGCTGCCGCGGCGCCTCCGGCTTCGCGGTCTCCCTGGCCGTTTCCTCGACCGTTTCCTTGGCTGTCTCTTTGACGGGTTCCGGCTTCGGCGCGCTCACGTCGGGCGCTGCGCCGGCGGCCTGATCAGGCACCAGGGTGGCCGCCTCCGCCGTGACCGGCGCGGGTTCCGCGGCGGCGTCGGACGGGGCGGGCATGGACGAATTGGGAACGATCGGCCCGGTGCCGGTGGAACCGGTTTCAGCGCTTACCTGCTCGGTCTGCTCGCTCACGGCGCATTCTCCAGATTGAGTTGACCATTTGGTAACTTTCATTGCTTGCCAAATCGTTACCGGCGTCTCGCTTACCGAAATTTTAGGAACTGGTCCGGGCTGCGGCCCCGCGACCGCCGATGCGGCACTGCGGCAAGCCGCCGAAAGGCGCGTTTGCGCGGCCATTTTTCCCGACTAACATGATGGCCGGAGCCAGCGGACGGCAGGGGATGCCATGGCCATTGAGAAATGCATCAACGAATTTGATGTCGGCGACGTCGTGTTCGAGGAAGGCTCGACCGGGCGCGAGCTGTTCGTGGTGCTCGACGGCAGGATCGACATCGTCAAGCTCGACGGCGCCACCAAAACCACCATCGTGACGCTCGGCAAGGGCGAGTTTTTCGGCGAGATGGCCGTGATCGACGGCTCGGCGCGCTCGGCCACCGCGATATCCGCCGCGCCCAAAACCCGGGTGATGCGGATCAACCACGCCCGCTTCGTCTACCTGGTCAGCCAGCAGCCGGCGTTCGCGCTGATGGTGATGGACGCGCTCAGCAAGCGGCTGCGGGCGTCCAACGCGCTGCATTTCCGGGCGCCGGCGTGATGAGCGAGCGCAAGCCGAGCCCGTTTCCGGTTCTTCGCGACAACGCGGTCTGCTCGCTGATCCACGCGGCCGAGGACGTCTACCAGATCCGCTTCAAGAACCGCGCCGCCAACGCCTATCTGGTACGCGGCAAGTCGCGCACCATCATGATCGATGTCGGGTTGTCCTCGAATTATCTGGCGTTGCAGGAATGCCTCGAGCATGTCGGCTGCCCACCCGACAGGATTGACATGGTGATCCTCAGCCACGAGCATCTCGACCACATCGGCGCGGCCTGGCATTTCGGCGGCCGCACCATCATCGCCGCGCATCGGCTGGCCGCCAACAAGATCATGCTGCGCGACGATTTCTCGATGCTGCGCAAGATGTTCAACGAGCCGGACGTACCGATCAACATCGACATCTGGCTGGAAGAAGGCAATCTGATCGACCTCGGCAATTTCCGCCTCAGCGTGATGTACACGCCGGGCCACACCTCGGCCTGCATCAGCCTGTTCGATCACGACAAGGGGTTGCTGTTCGCCGCCGATACCCTGATGCCGGGCGGCGTAATGGGCGGCGTGTTCGGCTCGGGCAGCATCAGCGACTACATTCAGTCGCTGGAGCGGCTGAAAGCGCTGAACTCCAAAATCCTGCTGTCGGGGCATGGAAGGCTGTCCGACACGCCGCAGGACGACGTGCGGGTCGCGCTGCAACGCTCGCACGGGCTGCTGTCGGACACCGCGCAATTGTTCGACGCGCTCGACGCGCGCGCGAATTTCGAGCCGATCATGCAATCGGTGCGCGACCTCAACAAGCTCGACGACGGTTGACCTGGTCCCCCGCCCTCCCGGTTTGACAAACCGCCGCACAGGCTGTTCAAAAAGCCGTGACCAAAACGGGGAAGCGAACAATGAAACTCTATGACTCGATCGGGCCCAATCCGCGCATCGTCCGCATGTTCATGGCGGAGAAGGGCATCGAGATGCCGAAACAGACCGTCGATCTGCGCAAGGGCGAAAACCGCGAGGCCGAACATCTCAAGCGCAACCCGCACGGCCAGATGCCGGCGCTCGAACTCGACGACGGCAGCTATCTCTCGGAGATCACCGCGATCTGCGAATATCTCGAGGAGAAGAACCCGAAGCCGCCGATGATCGGGGCGACCGCCGAAGAGCGCGCCGAATGCCGGATGTGGACCCGCCGCGTCGATCTCAACATCGCGGAACCGCTGGCCAACGGTTACCGCTTCGGCGAGGCGCTGAAATTCTTCGAGAAACGGATTCCCTGCGCGCCGGAAGCGTCGCCCGGCCTGAAGATGATCGCCGCCAACCGTCTCGCATGGCTGAACGGCCAGATCGCCGGCAAGCACTATCTCTGCGGCAAGCGTTTTACGCTGGCCGACATCCTGCTCTATTGTTGGCTCGATTTCGGCAATCAGGTTGGCCAGCCGATGGATACGGCCAACGGAAATATCGTTGCGTGGTTCGCCCGGGTGGGCGAGCGGCCATCGGTGAAGGCATAAGGCCTTTCACAAACGTCGATCGTTTTTCACCCCTTGGAGGACGAACCGCTTGGGGCACCCCGCAAATAGGTCATATCTGCTGACCGGCTTTTGTCGATGTATCGAGCGGAACATCACAGCGTTATGGTGGTGACGCAAAAAAATCCAATCCAGAGGACGAGGCAAAACTCTCTCATCGAAATTCGCATTTCCAACTGAAATTAATGGAGGAAATCGCAGATGAGCATCAACGGACTTCCGCGTGTCACCCGACGCCGTTTTCTGAGGCAGACGGGACTGACCCTTCTCACGGCCGGCTCGGCACCAGTGCTTTCCGCGCCATTTGTGTCCCGCGCACTAGCCGACACCAAGACGCTGACGATCGTGCAATGGAGTCATTTCGTTCCGGCCTACGACAAATGGTTCGACCAATTCGCGAAGGACTGGGGCGAGCAGAACAAGATCTCCGTCACCGTCGACCACATTCCGGTAGCGAACGTGGCCGCTCGCGCGGCCGCTGAAGTCTCAGCCGGATCGGGACACGACCTGTTCGGATGGAATGGCGCCGGAGGCGCGCATCTCTACCGCAAGTTTCTGGTCGACGTCACAAGCCTCGTCGAGGAGGTCGAGAAAAAGCACGGCAAGGCCACCACCATCGGCCGGCAGATCGCCTACAACCAGGATGACAAGACCTGGTCGGCCTTTCCCGACTACTACATCAATTTCCCGGTGATGTATCGCAAGAGCATGTGGGACGAGGTCGGGGCAAAGCTGGATTCCTGGGACGACATCCGCACCGGCGGCGCCAAGCTGAAGGCGAAGGGAAATCCGGTCGGGATTTCGCTTGGTCACAGCAACGATCCGGAGACGACGTGGCGCGGCCTGCTCTGGAGCTACGGCGGCGCCATTCAGGACGAGACCGGCAAGAAGGTCGTGCTCAACAGCAAGGAAACGGTCGAAGCCGTCAAGTTCGCCGCCGCCCTCTACAAGGAGGCGATGACCACGGACGTGCTGTCCTGGACCGATGCCAGCAACAATCAGTACATCGATTCGGGCGTGAGCTCGCTGATCATCAACCCGATCTCGGCCTACCGGACCGCGCAGCAGCTCAACAAGAAGGTTGCCGACGACATCTTCGTGTCGCAGCCGCCCAAGGGGCCGGTACGCAGGCTGATGGACGGCGGTCCGGAGTTCTACGGCATCTGGAAGTTCTCGAAGAACCAGGAGGCGGCAATCGCGTTTCTGAGATATTACGCCGACCACTGGGCCGACGCCTTCAAGGCCAGTTCGGGATATAACATGCCGATCTTTGCCAACATCGTCCCCAAGCCGATGCCTATTCTGTCCGACGATCCGACATCGACGCCGCACGACAAGCTCGCGCTGCTGCAGAGTTCGGACGAATGGACCGCCGCGACTGGCTATCCGGGACCGGCCTGGCCCGCTACCGACGAGATCTACAACAGCTTCATCGTCACCGACATGATGGCCAAGACGGCAACGGGTGCGATGAGCGCCGAAGAATCGGTCAAGTGGGCCACGCAGCAATGCGAGGCCATCTTCGACAAGTGGCTGCACAAGGCCTGACGGCCGGCACACGGGTCGCATCTCGCGCGGTCCGGGTGATTTCAAGCGGCGCAAAACAACAACAATAAGCCGACGCGCGCGGGACGATTGGTCCGGCTATCGCGCGCCAAGCGGCAGGCATGAACGATGTTCCGCAAGGTGCAAGCGGCGGAGCGCGTGGTCGATGTGGAACTTCCGGGAGGTCCGATGGCTGCGGTATTTACCAGGGATATCGTCAAGCGCTTTGGCGAGGTCTCCGCCGTCGACGGCATCACCATGACGGTGCCGGACGGCGAGTTCATGGTGTTGCTGGGGCCGTCGGGCTGCGGCAAGACCACTTTCCTGCGCATCATCTGCGGGCTGGAGCAGCAGACCAGCGGCGATCTGATGATCGACGGCCAGGTCGTCAATGATGTTCCGCCCCGCGCCCGCGGCGTCGCCATGATGTTTCAGAGCTACGGTCTCTATCCGCACTATAGCGTGCGCAAGAACATCAGCTTTCCGTTGCGGACGCAGCGGCTTCCACGGGCGCAAATCGAGACAAAGGTCGGGTGGGCCTCGCAACTGCTCGGCATCGGCCATCTGCTCGACCGACGGCCGCGCCAACTCTCCGGCGGCGAGCGCCAGCGCGTGGCGCTCGCGCGGGCGCTGGTCCGCGAGCCGACCGCGCTGCTGCTGGATGAACCGCTCTCGAACCTCGATGCCAAATTGCGCGCCTCGGCCCGCCAGGAGATCAAGCAGTTCCAGCAACGGGTCGGCGTGACTACGATCTACGTTACCCACGATCAGGTCGAGGCGATGGGCATGGGCGACCGCATCGCCGTCATCGACCACGGAAGGGTGCGACAATTGGGAACGCCTGTGGAGATCTATGATGATCCCGCCGATCTCTTTGTCGCGACCTTTGTCGGCGCGCCACCGATGAACCTGATCGAGCACAACGGCGGGTATCTCGGCTTCCGTCCCGAAAACTTCCTGCCAAAGGAGATGATCGACGATGGCGAGTTTACCGAGTTTTCATTCCGCGTCGACCGCTCCGAATATCTGGGCTCCGAGCGGATCGTCTATGGCGTGATCGAGGGCGTCGAGGCGAAGCAACTGATCACCGCGAAGCTGCCGCCGGCGCACGTCGCCGAGGAGAGCATCCGGCCCGGGGAGTGGCATCCTTTTGCCGTGCGCAACAGCGCGCTGCGCCATTTTGAAAAGGACGGCCGGCGGGTGAGCCGCCATTGAAACGAGGTTTCTGATGGTCTCGATTGCTGAACCTGTCGCCAAGCCGGTCTCGCGCTATCGCTTCATCATGGACCGGCGCGAGGTGCTGGGCACGGTCCTCGTTGCACCGGCGATCCTCTACGTGCTGCTGCTGGTCGGCGTCCCCTTCCTGCTCGCGGTCTATTATTCGGTCAGCGCCTACACGATCTACGATCCCTCGTGGCGTTTTGTGGGACTGTCGAATTTCGCGCAAATCCTGCGCAATCCGGTTTTCCTGCAGACGCTCGGCAACACCTTCCTGTTCACCTTCGGATCGCAGATTCTCGGTCTCGTCCTCGGAAAATTCGGCGCCTTCTTGCTGATGCGGCCGTTTCCGGGACGCAAGATCGTCAGGGCGTTGATCATCCTGCCCTGGGTCGTGCCGATCGCGCTCGCCACCGTTGCCTGGCAGTGGATGTTCGATTCCCTCTATAGCGTCATCAACTGGACCTTGATCGCGCTCGGCATCATCACCCGGGCTGAGGCGCCGAACTGGCTCGGCACGCCGCATCTGGCGATGCTGTGCGTGATCGTGGTCAATGCCTGGCGCTTCTTCCCGTTCGCGATCGTCATCTTTCTCGCCGGTATTACTTCGGTGCCGCAGGACGTCATCGATGCAGCCACGGTGGATGGCGCCGGCTTCTGGCGCCGCAACTACCAGATCGTCATGCCGATGATTTTTCCGATCGTGGCCGTCGGCCTGATCTTCGGCATCGTGTTCACCTTCACCGACCTTTCCATCGTGTTTCTGCTGACCAATGGCGGCCCTGTCAACGCAACCTCTGTTCTGGGCTTCGAAGGCTTCCAGGTCGGCATCCTTTCCGGCGACGTGTCGCACGGTGCGGCCATTTCGCTGTTCATGCTGCCGGTGCTGTTCTGCGTGGTCATCTTCATGTTGAGGTTCATCCGACGGAGGGAGATCTGACATGCGCGTCATCGCCAAAGGCGCCCGCGAGACCGCGTTCTTCGGTGCGGTCGCGCTCTTCGTCGTCCTCGCGGCGTTTCCGTTCTACTGGATGCTGATCACCTCGCTGAAGACCAACAGCGATCTCTACAACGTGACCAATATCCCGTTCTGGTTCAACGAAGCGCCGACCCTCGATCACTTCCGCTATCTGTTCGAGCAGACGCTGTTCACGCGCTGGCTGCTGAATTCGCTGGTCATCGGCCTCTGCGTGGTCGCGATCACGCTGGTCACGGCGGTGCCGGCCGGCTACAGTCTCGCACGAATGACCGGCCGCGGCGGCGAAACGCTGGGCATCGGCATCTTCCTCACCTATCTGGTGCCCCCGACGCTTCTGTTCCTGCCGCTGTCGCGGATCATCACCGAACTCGGCCTGCAGAACTCGATGTGGTCGCTGGTGCTCGTCTATCCGACCTTCACGATTCCGTTCTGTACCTGGCTGCTGATGGGATTCTTCAAGACGATCCCGCCCGAGATCGAGGAGGCGGCGATCGTGGACGGCTGCAGCCTGTTCGGCGCCTTCATCAGGATGGTGATCCCGTTGTCGATACCGGCGATCCTCACCGTGGTGATCTTCACCTTCACATTGACCCTGCAGGAGTTTGTCTACGCGCTGACCTTCGTATCGGCGTCAGACCAGAAGCCGATTACGCTCGGCGTGACCACCGATCTCGTGCGCGGCGACATCTTCTTCTGGGGCGAGATCATGGCCGGCGCGCTGATCGCCAGCATTCCGGTGGCGATCGCCTATAACCTGTTCCTTGATCGCTTCATCTCCGGCATCACCGGCGGCGCGGTCAAATAGAACCAATTCTGCAAACCTGCGCCGACTTTCCACAGCGGCACCGCACGTTCGTGACTATGGTGCGCACGGCCGTCCGGGAGGACGAACATCAAGCGCTCAAATCACCACCGGCGCATCGGGCAGTTCGTTCGGCCCCTTGCCCTGCGGCGGATAAAACCGCGCCAGCTCCCGCGAGACCGCCTCGATGCCGCGGATCGAGCCGCTGCCGAAATTGCCGGCGCTGAAATCCGCCTCCATATCGGCGCAGATTTTGGCCCAGCCGCTCGCGCCGACCTTGGCGTCGATGCCGCGGTCGGCGACGATCTCGACCTGCCTATCGGCCAGCAACAGATAGATCAGCACGCCGTTATTGTGCGCGGTGTCCCAGATCCGCAAGTGCGAGAACACGTCGAGCGCGCGCTCGCGCGCCGATTGACCGCGAAGCAGCGGCCTGCCGTCGAGCGCGCCTTCCACCACGAAGCGCGCCTGGCCGGCATGCGTCGTCTCGCCTGCCTTGATCGCCTGCTCGATCGCATCCAGCACGCGCTGTGGAAACAGCCGCCGCACCCGCCAACGGTATTCGATCAGATGTTTACCGATGCGCCCGATGCCCATAGCTCTCTCTACCAGCTTCCCGACGCGCCGCCGCCACCAAAGCTGCCGCCTCCGCCGCTGAAGGAGCCGCTGTCGCTGCTCGAGCTGCCCGAACTCCAGCCGCTGCTACTGCTGCTCGAGCTGCGGGACCAGCCGCCGCTGCCTTGCGTATACGTCGTCGAGGAGTGAAAACCGTCGCTGATCATCGTAAACAGTGCAACCGCGGCAAAGGCGATGCCGGCAAAGATCAGCGAGCCGATGAAGTACCACGCCAGCAGCCCCACGATGCCACCCGCGACCGCCGAGCCGACCAATCGGCCGAGCAAGGTACGCATCGCGTTGCCGAGGAACAGTACCCCGATGATAACGAACGGATTTGTCGGGTTGAAGAAAACAAACCAGTTCGTGGTTGAACTCGAACTCGATTGTGACCGAGCCGGCGGCGCCGGCAGCGGCTCGCCGTCAATCACCGCGATCATACGGTCGACGCCCGCGGCAATGCCGCCGGCGAAATCGCCGCTGCGGAACTTTGGGGTGATGATCTCGTCGATGATGCGCTTGGACGTCACGTCGGTCAGCGCGCCTTCGAGGCCGTAGCCGACCTCGATGCGCAGCTTGCGGTCGTTCTTGGCGACCAACAGGATCGCGCCATCGTCGATCTTCTTGCGCCCGATCTTCCAGGCCTCCGCCACCCGGATCGAAAATTGCTCGATTTCCTCGGGCTGCGTGGTCGGCACGATCAGCACCGCGATCTGGCTGCCCTTGCGCGCCTCGAGATCTTTCAATTTCTGGGTCAGCGAGGCGATGTCATCGCTGGACAGCGTGCCGGTCTGGTCGACCACCCGCCCGCTCAGGGGCGGCACCGCGACTTGCGCGAATGCCGAAACCTGCGCCAAGGCCGTGAATGCCCAGCACAACAGCAGCGCAACGAGGGAAGCTCTGACGGCGTTCATTGCGCGCAAATCCGGATGGGTAGATTATTTGACGGGCGCGGGATTGAAATCCACCTTCGGCGCGGTCGAGATTTCCTTTTCGTTGTCGACCGTGAAATTCGCCTTCTCCTTGTAGCCGAACACCATCGCGGTCAGGTTGTTCGGGAAAGTGCGGATGCCGACGTTATAATCCTGCACTGTCTTGATATAGCGGTTGCGCGCCACCGTGATGCGGTTCTCTGTGCCCTCGAGCTGCGCCATCAGATCGTGAAACAGCGCATCCGACTTGAGCTGCGGATAGTTTTCGGTGACAACCAGCAGTCTTGATAGCGCGCTGGTGAGTTCGCCCTGGGCGGCCTGGAATTTCGCGAAGGCGCCGGGATCGTTGACCAGTTCGGGCGTCGCCTGGATGCTGCCGACCTTGGCGCGCGCGTTGGTGACGCCGAGCAGCACGTCCTTTTCCTGCTGCGCAAAGCCCTTTACGGAATTGACCAGATTGGGCACCAAATCGGCGCGGCGCTGATACTGGTTCAGCACCTCGGACCATGCCGATTTGACCTGCTCGTCATTGGTCTGGATGGCATTGTAGCCGCAATTGGTCAGGCTCAACGTCGCCAGCGCGGCGAGCACGGTCAATAATTTTCGCATCGAATCCTCCTGCGAGTAGGTCCGCAACGGTATCAGAATGGTTCAATGTGGGTGGAAGAATTTTACCTCGTCATTCCGGGCGACGCGCAGCATCGAGCTATGCTGCGCAATTGCGCACGATAACTCGTGCTTCGCGCGCCCCGGAATGACGATGACTACTACCCCTTTGCCGTCTTCGCCTCCCGGATCGCCTGCCAGACCTTGTGCGGCGTCAACGGCGTGTTGAGCTGGGTGATGCCGAGTTCGCTGAGCGCGTCCATCACGCCATTGGCGATGCAGGGCGGGCCGCCGATCGCGCCGGATTCGCCGCAGCCCTTGGCGCCGAGCGGATTGGTGCGGCAGGGCGCGGAATCATCCAGCGTGACCGCGATCGGCGGAATGTCGTCGGCGCGCGGCACGCAGTAATCCTGGTAGCTCGCGGTCAGCAACTGTCCTTCCCGGTCGTAGGACACGCCTTCATAAAGCGCCTGCCCGATGCCCTGGGCGACGCCGCCATGCACCTGCCCCGTCACAAGCATCGGATTGACCGCGACGCCGACGTCATCGACCGTGGTGTAGCGCACCACCTTGCTGACGCCGGTCTCCGGATCGATCTCGACTTCGCAGATATGGGCGCCGTTCGGCCAGCTCGGGCCGTCGACCTCGCCTTCGCTGTCGACGCTGAGCTTTGCGCCATTTTCCTTTTTCGCGATCTCGAACAGGCCGATGCGCCTGTCGGTGCCGACCACCGTCAGAAAACCGTCGCGGTATTCGATGTCCTCGACGGAGGCTTCGAGCAGGTTCGACGCCTTCTCGCGCGCCTTCGCGATCAGATCGTTGGTGGAGACCGCGACCGCGGTGCCGCCGACGAACAGCGAGCGCGAGCCGACGCTGCCGAATCCGGTCGCGAGATCGGTGTCGCCCTGGATCACGTCGATCTTGTCGATCGACACGCCGAGTGAAGCCGCGACCATCTGCGAATACGTCGTCTGCAGCCCCTGTCCCATCGCCATGGTGCCGGAATGCAGCACCACGCGGCCTCCCGCTGTGGCGTGCAGGCTGACCTTTTCGGTATGCGCGCGCCCGCCGGTCCACTCGATATAGCTGGTGAGGCCGCGACCGTAGAGCAGGCCTTTCTTCTTTGCTGCCTTCTTGCGCGCGGCAAAGCCGTTCCAGTCGGCGAGATCAGAGGCGCGCTCCAGCATGTGCGCGAACGCGCCCGAGTCGTAAACCTGCCCGACGGCGTTGGTGTACGGCAGTTGCGCCGGCTTGATGTAGTTCACCTTGCGGATGGTGCGCGGGTCCATGCCGATCTGGCGCGCCGCGGCGTCCATCAGCCGCTCGACGATGAACACGCCTTCCGGCCGGCCCGCGCCGCGATAGGCGCCGACCGGGGCGGTGTTGGTCATCACGGCCTTGATCTCGTAATGAACCAGCGGCAAATCATAGACGCCGGACTGCACGAAAGGGCCGAGCACCAGCGGGATGATCGCGCCGGTGCCGGTGAGATAGGCGCCGGTGCCGCCGAGCGAACGCACGCGATAGGCCAGCACGCGGCCCTTGGCGTCGAGCGCGAATTCGCCGGTCGAGGTCAAATCGCGGCCGTGGGTGCCGCCCACGAAATCGTCGGTGCGATCGCCGCGCCAGCGCACCTTGCGCCCGAGTTTGACCGCGGCGTAGGCGACGATGCCGTCTTCCGGATAGAGGCTGGTCTTCTGCCCGAAACCGCCGCCGATATCGCCGACCAGCACGCGCACGCTTTCCTTGGGCCGCTTCAGCACGGCTTCGGCGAGCAGGTCGCGGGTCGAACCCGGCGTCTGCGACTGCGTATACAGCATCAGCCGTCCGGACGCCTTGTCGACCTCGCCAATGGTCGAGCGCGGCTCCATGGCGGAGGGCACCAGCCGCTGGCTGACGAGATCGAGCGAGACGGTATGCGCGGCGCCGGCGAATGCAGCCTCGACCTTGGCGGCATCGCCATAGCTCATCGCCGCAACGATATTGTCTGATACTTCGGCCCACACCGCCGGTGCGCCGGGCTTGATCGCCTCGGTGGGATCGACCACCGAGGGCAGCGCCTCGTAGTCGATCACGATCGCTTCCGCCGCCGTCTGCGCCGCGACCCGCGAATTCGCCACCACGGCCGCGACCGGCTCGCCCGCAAAACGCACCAGCTCATGCGCCAGCAGACGGCGCGGCGGCGCGGTCATCGCCGAGCCGTCCGGGCGCTTGAACACCAGAAGCGTCGGCAAGATCCCGATGTCATCGGCGACCAGATCGGCGCCGGTATAGACCGCTTCGACGCCCGGCATCGCGACTGCGGCGCTGGTGTCGACCGAGAGGATCTTTGCATGGGCGTGCGGCGAGCGCAGCACATGGAGCCACAGCGCGCCGTCTTCCGGCTTGTCGTCGATGAAGTGCCCCTTCCCGGTCAGCAGCCTTCGATCTTCGAGACGCTTGACCGGCTGGCCCGCACCGAAACGCATATTGCCAGGAAGAATATTCATCAGCTGGTCCTTCGAGTCTTTTGCTGGTTTCTTGAATTGGGTCGGGTTTTAGCGGGTTTTCAGCGCAAAACAACTCACCGTCATTCCGGGACACGCGTCTTCGCCTGGGCCCGGAATCCATACTTCCTGTGCTCGTGTTCGGTACGAGACGACGTCACTGCAAAACATAATCGCAGGGGGTATGGATTCCGGGATCAGCCCTGCGGGCTGCGCTGGAATGGCGGCGCTGTGCCATGCGACCCGCGCTCCATTCACCCGATCTCCCGCAGCACCGCCTCAACCGCCTGGCGCTGCTCCGCGGTCAGCGCCATCTGCGGCGCCACGGGATCGCCGACATCGTAACCGTGGATCGACAGCCCGGCCTTGATGCAGGCGGCGAGGTTATAGCGCGCAAAGGCTTCGTTGATGCGCCACATCCGGCGCTGCAGCGCCATCGCTTCATCCCAGCGCTTCTGCTTGCAGAGATCGTAAAGCGCGACGCTCTGCCGTGGTGCGACGCAGGCCGGTCCCGCCATCCAGCCGACGCCGCCGATCAGCATTACGGCTGCCGGGATATGCGCGGAGGCGGAAAACACCTTGATGCCGTCACCGCAGCGATTGAGGATCGACAACAGCCGCCCGGTATTGGTGGAGGCGTCCTTGATGTAGCCGATGCGCGGATGCGCCGCGAGCTTGGCGATCACGTCGAGCGTCAGGTCCGAGCGCTGGAATTGCGGGTTGGTGTAGATCACCACGGGAATGTCGACCGCATCCGCGATGGCGCGGAAATAGGATTCGACCTGGGCGTCCTGAAGCGGAAAGTACGCCTCCAGGATCGCCAGGATGCCGTCGGCGCCGAGCTTTTGATACGCCTTGGCCTGCGCCACCGCTTCCGCCGTCGCGGTCGATGCGACGCCGGCCACCACCGGCACGCGGCCTTTTGCCGCCTCGATCGTCGTCTGCACCACGGAGGTGCGCTGGCTCTGGTTCAGATAGGCGAACTCGCCGGTCGAGCCGAGCGGCGTCAATCCATGAACACCCGCCTTGATCAGGTCGTCGCAAAGCCGGCCCAGCACATCGGTGCGGATGCTGCCGCCGGCATTCAGCGGCGAGACCAGATAGGGAAACACCCCGTGAAAATCAGCCATCAAGAGAACCCCAAAACCACGAAATCGCGCGTGTCATTCAGGGTCTCTTGGCGTGTGCGGGGGGTCTAGTCAATCGCCGGGCGGCTAGTCTAAGTGACCGGTGTCACACCGTCAGCTCCTCCTTTTCCGCTAGAAAGACGAGTGATATCCTTCGGGGTCCGCATTCGGGAAACGCCATGCGCGCCTGCGCCGCCGCCCTGTTCGTCCTATTGGCCTTCTGCGCCGCCAGCCAGGCGGCCTGGGCCGACAAGCGCGTTGCGCTCGTGGTCGGAAACTCGGAATACCAGAACGTCGTGACGCTCGCCAATCCGGTTCGGGATGCGGCAGCTATTGTCAACATGTTCAAGAAAGCCGGGTTCGACGTGGTCGATTCCCGGCGTGATTTGACCAATGCGGAGATGCGGCGCGCGCTGCGCGATTTTACCGACAAGGCGCGCGATGCGGATATCGCGGTGATTTATTACGCCGGACACGGCATCGAAGTGAACGGGGTGAATTACCTCGTTCCGGTCGATGCGATGCTGCAACGCGATACCGACGCCTATGACGAGGCGATCTCGCTCGACAGGATTCTGCAGGCCATCGAGCCCGCCAAGCGGTTGCACTTCGTGATCCTCGATGCCTGCCGCGACAATCCGTTCCTGAAGAAGATGACGCGGACGGTGGCGTCGCGATCGATGGAGCGTGGTCTCATCGGCGTCGAGCCGAACGGCCAGAACACCTTGATCGCCTACGCGGCCAAGGCGGGCTACACCGCACTCGACGGCGACGGCAAGAACAGCCCGTTTGCGCTGGCGCTGCTGAAACATTTGACGACGCCCGGTCTCGATCTGCGCCGGGCGCTCGGTCTCGTGCGCGACGACGTGCTGGCGGCCACCGACAACAAGCAGGAGCCTTATTATACCGGTTCGCTTGGCGGCGAGGACATGACGCTGGTCCCGGCGCCTGCCGCCCCGCCGAAAGCGATGGCGGATACCCGCGGCGATTATGAACTGGCCGAACGCGTCGGCACCAAGGAGGCCTGGGACTCCTTTATCACCGCCTATCCGTCGGGCTTCTACACCGATCTCGCCAAGGCGCAGCGCAACAAGCTGGCCGCCGAAACCGCGCGGCTGGCGGCGACCGAAAAGGCCCGCGCCGCGGCCGAAGAGCAGGCCCGATTGGCGGCCGAGGGCGCCAAGGCCAGTGAGCAGGCCAAGGCGGCGGCGCAATCGAAGGCCGCGGAAGACGCGCGACTCACGGCCGAGAAGAACAAACAGGCGGAAGAAGCCAAGGTGGCGCTGGCCCAGCAGGCAAAGGCCGCCGAAGAGCGGCGCGCGGCCGAGGAAAAAGTCAAAAGGCCGGATGTAGTTGCCTCCGCCGAACAACCCACACCAGACCAGCCGGCGGCTGAAAAGCCGCGCGGTCAGACGGTCGCAGCGCTGCCACCGGCCGATCAAGGCAAAGCGTCAACATCCGATCAGCCGGCCACGGTGGACATTCCGCGCCTGCTGCAATCCGAACTGAAGCGCGTTGGCTGCAACGCCGGCGAGGTCAACGGCGAATGGAACGCACCGTCGCGCCGGGCGCTGGGCTCCTTCAACAAGGCGGCGGGAACGAACTTCGACGTCAAGGTCGCGAGCCCAGATGCGCTCGATGCCGTGCGCGGCAAGGTGGAACGGGTTTGCCCGCTCGATTGCGACAGCGGCTATCGCGTGAGCGGCGGCCACTGCGTCAAGATCGTGTGCGACGACGGGGAAGTTTTGGGAGCGAACGGAAGCTGCCATGCCCGGCCGGAACACCACGCCAAACCCGTGGCGCGCCGAGCCTCAGGCAGCAAATGCTTTGCCTTCAACGGCACCAGCGTCTGCCAATAGCGCTGGCCGAGAAGAAGGCCGGTTCTCAGCGGCGTTCGTAGCAGTGAAATCCGCCATAGATGCCAGAGCGGTCGCGCTCAAAGCCTGCCGCGCTGCGTTCCTCGTTGCGGCGCCAGATATGGCGCAGCGAGGCGAGTTCTTCGCCTTCCAGCGGCGACGCCTTTCCGGCGGTGCGGAAGATCACCCGGACGTCGTCGCTGCCGGCGCGATCGATCATGTTCCACAACGCGCGGATTTCGTCTGATGCCATCCAGTCCTGCGAGTCCAGCAGCATCACCGCATCGATCTGGCGTGCGGGCAGGCTTTCAAGGAACTGCCTGAGATTGGCATGCACCGGAATGATCAGGCCGGCGCCGTCGCGCATCCGCTCGAACTGGCTCTGTTGCAGATAAGGCGGCAGGCAGCGGTCGCCCGGTCCGGGATAGCGGCGGTCGAGCGCCTGCCAGGCGAAGTAGTTGGTTTCGTTGGGGTGACCATCGATCAGGCGCAAGAGCCGCTCATACAGCACCTCGTTGAGCGGCGCGCCGCCGCCCAGGAGATCGCGCTGTTGCGGCGGAATGCCGAGGCTGAACAATAGCGCCGGCGTGGCCGTGATCAGCCGGGCCAGCGGCGAATGAAACAGCCGATGCAGACGCTTTAGCGCCTCAACGCGCTCCGGCGCATCGGCTTTGCTGTTGAGCAGGGCCTTGAGGTCGACGCGCGCGAGTTTTGCAACGATGTGGGCCAGGCCGATGAAGCGGCCGAGCATGCCATGGCGATAGAAACCGTCGGTGAAATAAAGGTGGCGCGGCCGGCCGATCAGGTTGCGCTTGTCCCAATAGGCGCGCGCATCCGCATCCAGCCAGAGCAACAACCGGTCGCGATACAGCGCCGCATTGGCCGGCGAAGCCGCCTCGCCGAAGAACTGCCAGAAGTCGGTATACTTCGAAAACACCCGAAGCCCGGCCAGCTTGAGTTTGAGCAACGCGAGATGGGCCTCGTTGAGATCGACCGCGAACACCTGCGCCGGCTGCGCCGTCAGATAGGACAACGTGTTGCAGCCGCCGGACGAGATGGTGACGATGGTCGAGCCGACGGGCAATCGCAGCGCCGCAAGATCGGCTTCCGGATCCTCCCAGATCTGGGTGTAGACCAGGCGGCGGAACCAGAACGCGAACAGCCGGTCCCACAGCGTCGAGCGATCGTCGCCCCGGCTATTGCGGACCGCGTCCGCGATCAATTGCGTGCTCATCAGGCCTTCCGAATCACAATCCCTCCAAGCTATCGCGGCCTCGCTGCAGTTTTGCGACAGTGGCAAAGGCTACGACAAAAGTCGTGTCACATCCCTGTCGCGCGAACATCGGAAGAACGGCACAAACAGCATTTGCGGAGATCAGCGATGCCGGCATTTCGTTCTGAGTTCGGCGCGGAACTCGGCAGCGAGATCGAGCTGAATAGCCTATGGCCGGTCGAGGCGACCGAGCGCATGAACCGGATGTATCGCCGACAACGCTACATCTATGATGGCACGCGGCGCTATTACCTGCTCGGCCGCGAGCAGTTGATCGAAAACCTGCGGCTTGACGCCAGCGCCAGCGTGCTGGAGATCGGTTGCGGAACCGGACGGAACCTGGTGCAGGCCGCGCAGCGATTTCCCGGCGCAAAATTATTCGGCATCGATGTTTCGACGGAAATGCTGACCTCGGCGATCGCCTCGATCTCGCGGCGCGGCTTTGGTAACCGGATACGGGTCGCGCATGGCGACGCCACCGCGTTCGATCCGCAGTTTCTGTTCGGCGTCCCCGTGTTCGATCATGTGATGATTTCCTACAGCCTTTCGATGATCCCCGGCTGGAACCGGGTGATCGTGTCCGCGCTTTCCCACCTCACGCCCGGCGGCCGCTTGCACATCGTCGACTTCGGAGGCCGGGATTTCGGAGGTCAGGAGAAATTGCCCGGGATCGCACGCGCGCTGCTGTTGCGCTGGCTCAAAATGTTCGACGTGACGCCGCGCGACGATCTCGAGCGCGTGCTGTCGGGAATGGCGAGTGCCCGCGGCGCCGATTTGAAATTCGAGCGTCCGTTCCGCGGCTATGCCCAATATGCGGTGCTGACGCTTCCCTCGGAGCCCGCGCGCCCGTGAGTGCGTGGCTCGCATTGCTGGGCGCGGGCCTGCTCGAGGTGGCCTGGGCGCTCGGCCTGAAATATTCCGACGGTTTTACCCGGTTCTGGCCGAGCGCGCTGACGCTGATCGCGATCGGCTTGAGTTTTACTCTGATGGCGCTGGCGCTGCGGTCGCTGCCGTTCGGCACTGCGTACGCGGTGTGGACCGGGATCGGGGCCGCCGGCAGCATCATCGTCGGCATGCTGATCTTCAGCGAGCCGACCGATCCGGTCCGTATCCTGTGCCTGATGCTGATCGTGGCCGGCATGGTCGGCCTGAAACTCAATTCGCCGATTTGAATCCCGCGGCCGCGGCGTCATGGCGCCTGGCGCGCAATCCCCTGCAGCCTTCGACGGCGCCGAACAGCGCCAGCGCCAGCACAAAAGGCAGCAAATGATAAAACAGGCGGAACATCAACAGCGCCGCGAGCAGCGGTTCCTGGTCGTCGCCGCCAAGCCCGAGCAGGATGGTGGCGTCGAACACGCCGATTCCCGCCGGCGCGTGGCTGGCAAAACCCAATAACGTCGCGACGATGAAGACGGCGGCGACCGGAAACAGCCCGACATGGGCCTCGGGCGGTATCAGCACATACATCGCCAGCGACGCGGCGCCGAGATCGAACACGCCGATCAATATCTGCACCAGCACCATTGGGCCTTCGGGCAACCGCACCGGCCAGCGCAGCGTGCCGATATTCCTTGGCGACAGCCAGCTCCAGACCACGAAAGCGGCCACGCCGAGCAGCAGCGCGGCCCCGAGCCATCGATTGAGCTCTGACGGCAAATGGTCCATCGCGGCGATGGCGTCGGGGTGGATCATCACACTGAGACCGAACGCCGTCAGATTGCCGAGCCAGAAGGTCAGCCCGGTCAGGAAGCAGATGTTGGCGACATCCAGCGTGCCAAGCCCGCTGCATGAATAGATCCGGTAGCGGATCACCGGCGAGATCAACGCCACCGCGCCGATGCCGTGCGCGATCGGATAACTGGTGAAACTCGCAAGCGCCGCGATCCGGTACGGAACGTCGCTGCGCCCGATGGTGCGCAGCGCGAACAGATCGTACAGGGTCAGGCTGCCGTAGGAGACCGCAACCAGGGCAAGCGCCAGTGTGATGACATGCACGTCGGTGCGCCGCGCCACCGCAAGCACTTCATTGGTGTCGACATGTTTCAGCGCGAGCGTCAGCGCGAATATCGCGGCGATCGCGATCACAACGCCGACGAGGACACCGAGGCCCTTGAGCCTGTTGGTGCCGAAAAGCGGAGGCCGCGCAGTGATTTTCAGGACAGGCATCCATTCGGGCAGCGATTTCGATCGCCGCAACAGTTGATTCGCGCTCAAAGCACTGATTGACACGACGATGTGACAGCGGCGTTACCCGATATTTCCGCCACCATGATTCCGGCTGTTTCGGCCGCCGAAATTCCGGCACATCGCCGTCGCATCCTGTTCACGGGGTCTCGTTAAGACACCCGCGAAATGACAGCGATTCGAGGAATCATGAGCGCGGAATTCGAACACGACCTCACCGGCAACCAATGGGAGACGCTGAAGGCGCTGCGCCTGCCTGCCTCAAAATGTCACATGCTGAACAGGTTCATTGTCGATCAGTTGATCGCGCTTCAGCTTGCCACCGGGAACGACGGCTATCCTGTGCTGACCGAGAAGGGCCGCAAGGCGCTGGTGCGCGGCTCGGTCCGGCTGTGGGATGTCGCGGCATGATCGGCACCATGTGCAGCCATCCTTCGAGACGCGGCCCGCTGCCAAGTTTACGCAGGCAGCGTAGACTTGCCTGCGTGGCCGCTCCTCAGGATGAGGGTTTTGGTTGCAGCAGCGCCTCCTAGTAGAGCTTCATGGTGAGCAACCATTAAGTCTAGACGGTGACTTTGACCCATGGAGTGCCGCGAGCCAGGACGGTGTTTGCGAAGATGATGAGTTTTCTGGTGCAGGCGACGAGCGCGACTTTGTGGGCTTTTCCAGCGGCGATGAGCCGCCGGTAGAGGTCGACAAGTTGGCTGTTCCAGCGGAAAGCGGCCGGCAAAGTCGCGGCATAGACGCTGGTCCGCAGCCGGGCACGGCCACCCCAGATGTGCCGTTCACCGCAGCGTTTGCCGCTGTTATCGTCGAACGGGGCGACGCCTGCGAGGGCGGCGGCTTGCTCGCGCGACAGTTTCCCAAGCTCGGGCATGTAGACGATGATCGCAAGCGCGATTCGCAAGGCGATGCCGTCGATGCTCCGGACGAGATTGAGTCGTTCGGCGATATCGTCGTGGCTGCGCACCGCGGCTTCGAGCTTTGCCAGCATCCTGGAGCGCCGCATTTTGAGACGCTTGATGTCGTCGAGCATGAAGCGGCGATGCTCGGCGATACGAGCATGTTCAAGGCGGGTCTTGATACGCTTGATGTCCTCCTCGATCTGTTCGACGAAGACGAGAACATCGGCCAGCGGTGCATATCTGGGATCCGGCGCTTCGCGTGTAATCTTCATCAGCGCCGTGAAGGCTGCGATCAGGCTGGCATCGATGCGGTCGTTCTTGGCGCGCCGCAGCATGGACTCCGCGAAAGCGCGCACCTGGCGTGGCTGCAGCAAGAAGACGGTGAAGCCAGCTCTACGAAGATACTCAGTAACGTCTCGTTCGTAGCCACCGGTGGGCTCCAGACCGACGCGATTGACCTTGCGGGAGCGCAGCAGCTTGGCAAGGTGCAGGAAGCCGGCCGGGTCGTTCGATACCTCCCAGTGTTGTTTGCAGCCATCGATGGCGACGTCCAATTTAGCCTTGGCGATATCGATTCCGGCCGCGATTGTGGTAGGCTGGATCATCTTCGTCATCCCTTCCTTGTGATGCGAACCCTCGGTTCCTTCAACCATCCGGGTCTGATGAAGAGCCGATCGCGATCCTGCTCACCAACAGCCCAACAGGCTCAGGAGGAGCGCTCGATCCGACGACCGGCGCCCCACTCCGGGCGGCTACCCGGAGTGGGCGTTCCTCATGGAACGATCGCAGAATACCAAATCTCGTTAATACAAGGAGGCGCGAAGCGCCGTCTCGAACCATGGACACGACGCGCCGCCTCACCACATCGTCTGCTTCGCGCGCTCCGGCCATTCGCGGTCGTAGCTGTCGCCGCCGACGGTGTTTTCGCTCATCGACGCCAGGATCTGGCCCGGCGTCGGCAGGCTCCTCGGATCGACGCGCTTGTCGGGATTCCAAAGATCGGAGCGCACGATGGCGCGGGCGCACTGGAAATAGATCTCGCCGACCGTCATGACGATGACGGTTCGCGGCGGTTTGCCTTCCATCCGAAACGATTCCAGCAGCGCCGGATCGGCCGTGACGTGCCCAGTGCCGTTGATGCGCAGCGTAGAGCCGGAGCCGGGGATCAGGAACAACAGCGCGATCCGGGGATCGCGCACGATGTTGCGCAGCGAGTCGATGCGGTTGTTGCCACGGCGATCCGGCATCATCAGCGTCTTGTCGTCGTGGATGCGGACGAAGCCGGGCAGGTCGCCGCGCGGCGAGCAATCCAGTCCCTCCGGTCCCACGGTGGCGAGCGCCGCGAACGGTGATTTTTCGATCAGGATACGGTAGAGCGGGGTGACACGGTCGGCGACCTTTACCGTCGAGGCAGCGCCCGGCACGCCGTAGATCGCTTCGAGTTGCTCGACCGTCGCGATCACCGACATCCCATTCTCCTTGCTCCCGGGCGGCTCTACTCGTCCCACCGTTCACCCCTGATGATACGAACGAACTGGCGCGCGTGATATTCGGCGCTGCTGACATTGCTGATGGTGAGGTCGGGCGCCGCCGTGGCATCGTCGACACTGCGACCGAGCCGCTGCTGCAATGTCCCGTCGCTGCCGCGCGCCCGCATCGCCAGCCGTTCCGCCAGCACCTGCGGCGGCGCGGTGATCGAGACCACCACGACGTCGGCATAGGTCGCTCGCATCGCCCCGATCACCGTGCGCGAGACGTTGACGATCGCGGTGCGGCCGGCGCGGATGTCGTCGTCGACCGCGCGCGGCACGCCATAACAATGGCCATGGGCTTCCCAATGCATGGCGTAGGCGCCCTGCTTCAGCGCCTGCGCGAAATCCTCACGGCTGATCTGCTGATTGTCTTCAAACGCCGACGCCTCGCGCGTCACCGCGCGGCGCTGAAACACGATGTTGCCATCGTCCGCGCAGGCGGTCCGCGCCAGCCCCAGCAGCGTGTCCTTGCCGGCCCCGCTCGGACCGACCACCAGGATCAGGCGGCCTGGCCCGATCGCCGCCGTTCGATCGACGTCGATGGTCCGTTGTTCGCTCATGCGACCCGCATCCCCTCCCGCCACACCGCGCGCACCACGGGAACGTCGCCCGCGACGTGAACGCGGATGACGTCGGCGCGCTTGCCGGCGGCGATCTCGCCGCGATCGTTAAGGCCGACGGCTTCCGCCGGCGCCTTGGTGACGGTGCGGATCGCGGACGCCAGATCGATCGCCGGAACATGCTTTGGCAATTGCAGCGCGCCCATCAACAGGCTCGACGGAATGTAGTCCGACGACAGAATATCGAGCAGGCCTTCACGGGCGAGATCGACGGCGGCGATGTTGCCGGAATGCGAGCCGCCGCGCACCACGTTCGGCGCGCCCATCAACACGCCGATGCCGGCCTGGTGCACGCCGCGCGCGGCTTCCATCGTGGTCGGGAATTCCGCTACCGAGACGCCGTCGCGGATCGCGTCGGCGACGTTCTCGTCGGTGGTGTCGTCGTGGCTGGCGAGCGGAATGGCATGCTTGTGCGCCAACGCCACGACCGCACGCAGATTAGTCTCGGCATATTCCGTCTGGTTGGCGAGGCGCTGCGCGAACAGCGCGTCGAGTTCGGCGTCGGTCTTGCCGCTCTTGCCGCGGTAATATTGCCGCAATTTCTCCTCGTCGCGGAACTGGCGCTGACCCGGCGTATGGTCCATCAGCGACATCAGCCGCAAATCCGCGCGCCCGATCAACTGCTCGAGCGTTTCGATCACGTCGGGCATCGGGATTTCGCAGCGCAAATGCAGGAAGTGATCGGAGCGCAGCAGGCCGGAATCTCGCGCCGACGCGATCGCCTCGATCAGCATGGTCTCGTCGGTCTCGTCCTCGCGCCCGACCCGCACGGAGTCGAGCACCGTGGTGATGCCGGACGTCGCAAGCTGTCCGTCATAGGAGATCACGGCGGCGAGCGGGTTCCAGTATACTTTGGGCCGTGGCACGTAGTGCGCCTCGAGATGATCGGTGTGCAACTCGATCAGGCCGGGCATCACCAAATCGCCGCCGGCGTCCTCCCTGATCCAGGGTGCATCGCCCTCGCCGACTTCCGCGACCTTGCCGTCGGCAAAGGCGATCCAGCCGTGCTCGATCACGCGGTCCGCCAGAACGATGCGGGCGTTGCCGATAACGGTTTCGGATACGGCGGATTTCATCTCAGAACATCTTTCCTTCAGGCGGCGGCAAACGATGTGACGTCGACGATCCGGTCGGCGATCTCCGTGCGTATCTCGTCGTCATGGACGATCGCCACCATGGCAACGCCTTGCTTTTTCTTCTGTTCGATCAACTCGACCACGACCGCGCGGTTGGCCGCATCGAGCGAGGCGGTCGGCTCATCCAGCAGCAGGATCGGCAGATCGGGGATGAAGCCGCGCGCGATATTGACGCGCTGCTGCTCGCCGCCGGAAAACGTCGAGGGCGGCAGCGCCCACAGCCGCTCGGGAATGTTGAGACGGCGCAGCAACGCGCCGGATTTGTCGCGCGCCTCGGCCCGCGCCATGCCGTTCGCGATCAGCGGCTCGGCGACGACGTCGATGGTGGCAACGCGCGGCACCGCCCGCAAAAACTGGCTGACATAGCCGATGGTGGAGCGGCGCACGCCGAGCACCTGGCGCGGCTCGGCCGTGGCGAGATCGATCAGTTCGCCCTGGTGGCGGATGCCGATCCGGCCGCCGTCGCAGCGGTAATTGCCAAAAATCATTTTCAGGATCGAGGACTTGCCGGCGCCTGAAGGCCCCGACAGCACCACGCACTCGCCGGGCTCGACGTAAAATGAAACGCCGCGCACCACCGGCAGCTCAATGCCGCCCTGCAGATGCATCACGAAGCTTTTGCGGGCATCGGAGATTTCGATCATCGCGGTCATTGGTCGCTCACGCCGGCAAAATCGAGGAGACAAGCAGTTGGGTATAGGGTTCGCGGGGATCGTCGAGCACTTGGTCGGTCAGGCCGGTCTCGATCACATACCCGCCCTTCATCACCATCACGCGATGCGACAACAGCCGCGCCACCGCGAGATCATGGGTGACCACAATCGCGGCCAATCCGAGTTCACTGACGAGGTTGCGCATCAAATCGAGCAGGCGCGCCTGCACCGAAACGTCGAGGCCGCCGGTCGGCTCATCCATGAAGACGAGGCGCGGCTCGGTGACGAGGTTGCGCGCGATCTGCAGCCGCTGGCGCATGCCGCCGGAATAGGTGCGCGGCGCGTCGTCGATCCTGTTGGTGTCGATCTCGACCCGCTCCAGCCAGGACGACGCGGTATCACGAATCCTGCCGTAGTGATTCCAGCCGACCGCCATCAGCCGCTCGCCGACATTGGCCCCGGCCGACACCGCCATGCGCAGGCCCTGCGCCGGGTCCTGGTGCACATAGCCCCAGTCGGTGCGAAACAGAAAGCGCCGCTCGGCCTCGCCAAGCTTTGCCAGATCGCGCATCACGCCATCGCGCATCCGGTACGACACCCGGCCCGCGCTCGGCGCAAGTTGCGCCGACAGCAATTGCAGCAGGGTCGACTTGCCCGAGCCGGATTCGCCGACCACCGCCAGCACCTCGCCCGGATAGAGCGCAAAGGACACGTCGCGGCAGGCCATCAGGCGGCCGTAGGATTTGCCGAGGTCTTCTGCCAGCAGCAGCGGCTGGTCGTTGTCCTGCGCCCGCTCAGCCATGCGCCCTCTCCTTGTGCGGAGCCGCGCTCTCACTGCCGCGATGGCCTTGCGCCTGACGGGTCTCGCAGAAATCGGTGTCGGAACAGACGAACATCCGGCCGCCTTTGTCGTCGGTGACAATTTCGTCGAGATAGGAATCATCGGCGCCGCACAGCGCGCAGGGCGCGTCGTGACGGTAGCGGCTGAACGGGTGGTCCTCGAAATCGAGCGACATCACCGAGGTATGCGGCGGGATCGCATAGATCCGCTTCTCGCGGCCGGCGCCGAACAGTTGCAATGCCGCGCAATTGTCCATCTTGGGATTGTCGAATTTCGGGGTCGGCGATGGATCCATCACGTAGCGCGAATTGACCTTCACCGGATAGGCGTAGGAGGTCGCGATGTGGCCGAAACGCGCGATGTCCTCGTACAGCTTCACATGCATCAGCCCATATTCGCCGAGCGCGTGCATGCGCCGCGTTTCGGTCTCGCGCGGCTCGAGGAAGCGCAGCGGCTCGGGGATCGGCACCTGATAGACCAGCACTTGGCCGGCATGCAGCTCAGCTTCCGGAATCCGGTGCCGGGTCTGGATCACGGTCGCATCCGCCGTGCCGGTGGTGGTTTCGACGCCTGCGGTCTTGGCGAAAAATTTCCGGATCGAGATCGCATTGGTGGTGTCGTCGGAGCCCTGGTCGATCACCTTCAGCACGTCGTCCTTGCCGAGGATCGCGGCGGTCACCTGTACGCCGCCGGTGCCCCAGCCATAGGGCATCGGCATCTCGCGGCTGGCGAACGGCACCTGATAGCCGGGAATCGCGATCGCCTTGAGGATCGCGCGGCGGATCATCCGTTTTGTCTGCTCGTCGAGATAGGCGAAATTGTAAGCCGGCGCGTTCATTCCGCGGCCTCCTGCATCGGCGGAGTCTCGTTGGCTTCGAAAAACTCCTTGCGCAGCTTGCGCAACAACCCGAGTTCCGACTGGAAGTCGACGTAATGCGGCAATTTCAAATGCTCGACGAAGCCGGTCGCCTGCACATTGTCGGAATGCGACATCACGAATTCCTCGTCCTGCGCCGGCGCCAGCACCGCCTCGCCAAGCTCGCGCGCGCGAAGCGTGCGATCGACCAGCGCCATCGACATGGTCTTGCGCTCGCTCTGTCCGAACGCGAGCCCGTAGCCGCGGGTAAAGCACGGCGCCTGCGTCGCCGAGCCCTTGAACTGGGTGACCATCTGGCATTCGGTCAGCGTGATCGGACCAAGCGGCACCTCGAAGCCGACATCCTCGGCCATGAATTCGACCTCGACCTCGCCGAGCCGGATTTCGCCGGCAAAGGGATGGTTGCGGCCGTAGCCGCGCTGCGACGAATAGCCAAGCGCGAGCAGAAAGCCCTCGTCGGCGCGCGCGAGATTTTGCAGGCGCAGATCGCGGTCGGCCGGAAAGCTCAGCGCCTCGCGCGTGAGGTCACCGACTGGTTTGTCATCGTCCGCGACCGGCGAAGATTCGATCAGGCCGTCGCGGCCGAGGATATCGGTGACGCGCGGCATCGCGGCCGACGGCGTTTCCGATCGCGACGGCAATTCCGGCGCGCCGCCTTCGGCGAGCTGCGGATCGAGCAGGCGGTGGGTGTAGTCAAACGTCGGCCCGAGAATCTGCCCGCCCGGAATATCCTTGAAAGTCGAGGAAATCCGCCGCCGTATCTGCATCATGCCGGTGTCGACCGGCTCGGTGGCGCCGAATCGGGGCAGTGTCGCGCGGAAGGCGCGGACCAGGAAGATCGCCTCGATCAGATCGCCACGCGCCTGTTTGATCGCCAGCGCCGCCAGCTCGCGGTCATAGAGCGAGCCTTCGGTCATCACCCGGTCGACGCCGAGGCTGAGCTGCTCGGAGATTTGCGCCAGCGACAATTCCGGAACATCGCGGTCGCCGCGGCGCTCATGCGCCAGCAGCCGGTGCGCGTTCTCGATGGCGCGTTCGCCTCCCTTGACAGCGACATACATGTTTTAAGCTCCCTTGCCGGCAAGACGCGTGGTGCGAGGTATCGCGGCGATGGCGTCACCGGCCACCAGCACCACGTCGATCCCGCGCGGAAACAGCGCGGCGTTGATCGAAAGACGCTCGAACAGATCGGATGGCCTGATCACGGCGCGCAACGTCGTTGAGCCATCAATGCCGGGGCCAAGCAGTTCCAGCGCCGGACCGTCGGTGAGGCTATCGACCTGCAGGATCAGCGTGGTCGACCGGTCAGGATATTCCGGCGTGCCGAACGAGAAACAGTCGAGCGCTGGCAGCGAAGCGGCGTCGGCAATCAGCGCGAAAGCGCTGACTGCCGGGTCCGATACGATCGGCGCACTGGTATGGAATTTGAGCCATCTTGCCGGGTCCGGTGTCGCGCTCATCGCGGGATCGAGCCAGATCGGCGTGTCGTGGTCGAAAAGAGTCAGCGCGAGTGCGGCAGTGCCGTGCATCATCGGCTTCGGCGTGCCGGCGACGGCCGCGACGCGCTGCATACTGCCGGGGCGCGCCATCGCGTCCATCACCGCGCGAAACGTGCTCTGCGCCGACAACACCTTGTCGGCAAAGCCCGCGGGCAGTTCGGTTGACATCGTCATCGTTCAACCCTCCCCGCGCACCATGGTGTAGAAATCGACCTTTGTGGCCGCGCTCTCCGCCGCCTTCCGCTTGCGCTCCGAGGCGATCACCGCGCGCAGCGGCGCCAGCACCGCGGTCTCGATCGTGCCGGCATGGTCCGAACTCTGGATCAGCGCGTCGCACAGCGCGATCATCTGCGCCTTGTTGCGGTCGCGGCCGAGTGCGTAGCCAAATCCGACCTCGCCGGTCGCCAGCCGCACCGCCGCGCGCGACACCGTGGCCTCGCCGAGATTGAATGCCGCGCCATCGCCGCCGACGCGGCCACGCACCATCACGAGCCCGTTCTCCGGCTCGCGCAGGTTTTCATGCGCCGGTAGCGCGATCGCCTCGAGCCGGACGGCAATGTCGGCGGCGTCGGAATGCGCCAGCACCGCCATCGCCGCTTTGCGCCGCGCCTGCTGGCCGTTGTCATTGCCCGGGTTTTCGGAAGGAACGGTCATGTCGGCCTTGTACAAGTCTTGCCTGAATCAAGTTGTCTATGATACTAGACAACTTGATAGCCAGACGCCATGACTGTTTCGTGACAAAGCGATGATTTTCCCGATGCCCGTTCCCGGCGGTTTTGCGCCATGACCATGCAGGAAACCCCGTCCGGCGTGGCGCTGTGGCGCCAGGTCGCCGACGGCATCGAGCGCGGCATCGCCGACGGGCGCTTTCCCTCGGGCGAAAAGCTGCCCGGTGAAACCGAGATCGCCGAAACCTATCGCGTCAACCGGCATACGGTGCGGCGGGCACTGGCGACGCTGGCCGAACGCGGCCTGGTGCGCGCCGAACGCGGCAGCGGCACCTATGTCGAAGCACCGCTGATCGCCTATCCGTTGCGCTCGCGCACGCGGTTTTCCGAAATCGTCGGCGCCGGCGGCCACGAGCCGCGCGGCCAGATGATCTCGGCCAATGAGGAGGCGGCAACGCGCGAACTGGCGCGGCAACTCGGCCTGAAAACCGGCGCGCCGCTGTTCCGGATCGAAACGCTGCGCTTCGCCGACCGCACGCCGATCTGCACGGGCACCAACTGGTTGTCGGCCGAACGTTTTGCCGACGCCGGCCGCATCTACGAGCGCATGCGCTCGATGACCAAGCTGCTGGCGCATTACGGCATCAAGGATTATCGCCGCGCCTCGACCCGGGTTCGTGCCGCCATAGTCGACGCAACCGACGCGGCACGGCTCGATCTCGCGCTCGGCCGCCCCGTGCTGGTGGTCGACACCATCGACACCGATGCCGCCGGCAAGCCGCTGCTGACGGGCCATTCGCGCTTTGTGGCGGAGCGGATCGAGTTCGTGGTGGAGAATAGCTAGGCCACCGCGCGCGGGCCGATAATGGCAAAACGCAGCCGGCTCGAGATCCAGTCGATCGCGGCGACGGCGACCAGGATCATCAGGATCAGGAACGACACCTTCTGCCATTCCAGCACGCGGATCTGCTCGGACAGTTGCAGGCCGATGCCGCCGGCGCCGACGATGCCGATGATGGTGGCCGAGCGGGTGTTGGATTCGAAGAAATACAGCATCTGGCCGGCGATCACCGGAAATACCTGCGGCATCAGGCCGAAGCGGATGGCGTGCAGCGCGTTGCCGCCGGAGGCGCGGATGCCCTCGACCTGCTTCTTGTCGGCGCCCTCGATCGCCTCGGAAAACAGTTTGCCAAGCGCGCCGAAATCCGACACCGCGATCGCCAGCACGCCGGCGAACGGGCCGAGGCCCACCACATTGATCCAGACCAGCGCCCAGATCAGGGTGTCGACGCCGCGGATGGTGTCGAGGAAGCGGCGGATCGGAAACCGGAAGATGTTCGACGGCACGATGTTCTTGGCCGCCAGCAGGCTGACCGGAAACGCGAAGACTGCCGCCAGCGTGGTTCCCAGCAGCGCGATCGACAGTGTTTCGCCGAGCGCATGGAGATAAAGCGGCAGCGACGAGCCCGGATTGGGCGGCAGCATCATCAGCGAGATCCAGCCGAGCTCGTGCAGCCCGTTCAGCATCCGGACCGGCGAAAAGCCGAGATGGATAAGCCCGAGCACGAAGATCGCCGATGTCACCAACAGCATCGCCGGCCACGCCAGCCGCGCGGAAGCCGGCCTTTCGAACACATCTGGATATCGCGTGCGCAGGCCGTCGGTCTCCAGCATCGAGCGTTTCGTCATGCGCGCCGCTCCTTGCCGAACAGTTTTCCGCGGATCCAGCCGGTGCCGATATCGATCACGAACACGGTCAGGATCAGCATCAAAAGGATCGCGCTGACGTCGGAGTAGTAGAATTTTCTGATCGCCGTGATCAGTTCCACCCCGATGCCGCCGGCGCCGACAAAGCCCATCACCGAGGCGCTGCGCACATTGATCTCGAAGCGCAGCAGCGTGTAGCTGGCAAAACCGGCCGCGACCTGCGGCAGCACCGCGAAACGCATGGCGGCGATCCAGCTCGCACCGGTGGAGCGCAGGCCCTCGACCGGCTTCATGTCGATATTCTCGACCATTTCGGCGTATTGCTTGCCGAGCGCTCCGATCGAATGGACGGTGAGCGCGAGCACGCCGGCCATCGGGCCAAGCCCGAAGGCGATGACGAAGATCAGCGCGAACACGATATCAGGCACGGTGCGGCAGAATTCCAGCAGCCGCTTGACGACAAGGCGGGTCCAGGGGCCGGGCGAGGTGTTTTCAGCCGCCAGGAAATTGAACGCAAAGCCGAGCACGGCCCCCGACAGCGTCCCGACATAGCTGATCAGGATGGTCTCGCCGAGCAGCCGCGACCATTTCTTCCAGCCCCACAGCCATTCCGGACCATTGGTCCAGACCCGCCTGCCGTTATCCAGCGTGAAGATGCGGTCGAAATAGCTGACGAAATGCCCGAAGTGCGTGAACAGCGTGCGCAGGTTCACCTCGGCGCCGACAGCGGCGATCACCAGCGCGGCGAAGAATACCACGGCGCCGATGGCGACGCGCAGGCGCTTGCGCGCGACCGCCCCGCGATAGACCTCGTTCAGCGCGGCAAGCTGCTGGGCGGGCAAAATCGAGACTGCGACGGTCATGCTGCTTCTATCGGGAGCGCGTCGGAGATACGAAGGAGCTGGGATGTTGGGCCCGGCTCCCGTTCGGCACCGCGATCAGGATGCCTTCTTGCGCAGACTGTCGACGAATTTGATCAGCTCGATGGTCTTGTTGTAGTCCTCGTTGGCGATCGGCTGCCACGGCAGGTTCTTGCCGTCCGAGAGCTTTGCAAACGCTTCCTTGTCCTTGTCGGCGGCTTCCAGGAATGCCTTGCGGATCGCGGACTTCATGTCTTCCGGCAGATCGCTGAGGTAAGCATAGGGCGAGTTGATGATCAGGTCCGACTTCACGATGATGCGGAAGTCGTCCTTGGTCAAAAGCTTGCCGTCGCTCGACTTGACCATGTTCTTGGCCAGCATGCGCGTCAGGTTGGAGTCATTCTCGGCGTTCCACCAGTTGGCGCAGACGTCGACGGTGCCCTGCGCCAGCGCCAGCACCGCGTTCTCGTGGCTGCCGGTGAACACGACCTGCGAGAAATAGCTATCGGGGTCGATGCCCATCTGGTTCATCTTGAAGCGCGGCATGTTGTTGCCGGAGGTCGAGTTGGGATCGACCAGGCCGAGGTTCTTGCCCTTGAGGTCCTCGATCTTCTGGTACGGGCTCTTGGCCAGCACATAGAACACCGAATAGTAGCCCTTCGAGCCGTCGGAATTGACGTCGATCACGAAGGCGTCGGTTTTGACACCGGTGAGGCGCGCGCGGGAGAACGAGGCCGGGCCGTAATAGCCGATCTGGATGTTGCCGGCGCGCTGCCCTTCGATGACGGCGGCATAGTCGTTGGCGACGCGCAGCGTGACCTTGATGCCGAGTTCCTTCGACAGATAGTTCACGAACGGCGTGTAGCGCTCGGTGACGCCCGAGCCGTTCTCGGCCGGAATCAC
>Ga0068856_100000258_pt1 | contig 57987 bp, 38 predicted proteins | sample KBSCornC62_FD_66595 | JGI IMG/M metagenome (GOLD analysis project Ga0068856, IMG submission 66595) | Corn rhizosphere microbial communities from Kellogg Biological Station, Michigan, USA - KBS Corn C6-2 | ecosystem: Host-associated > Plants > Roots > Rhizosphere > Soil ...
CGCCCACGCCCACGGCCCGGCGTTTGCCAACGACACCCTTCAAATCTCCCGCGACAAATGGCTGCGCATCTGGCCATGGGTGCTGGCGAATGCCCTCGCCGGCCAGACGCTCGGCGTGACCTGCATGCAATGGGCGCTGAAGACGACGCAGGCCGGCATCGTCACCGCCATCATCGCCACCACGCCGCTCGTGCTGCTGCCGCTCACGCGCATTGTTGAAGGCGAGAAAATTGGCCTGCGCTCGCTCATCGGGGCGCTCATCGCCGTCGGCGGCGTCGTCGGGCTGACATTCTTTCGCTGAACCATTTCGCTGTTTCTTAATCTTAATCCTAATCGTAATCTGTTTCGCCTGACGATTACGATTACGAGCAAGATTTAGAAAATGAAAGACGAACTCCAATCCGCCGTCACATCGCTCGGCCTTCAAAAATATCGCCGCCACATCTTCCTCTGCGTGGATGCGGATGAACCCAAGTGCTGCCCGCGCGAGCAAACGCTGGCGTCCTGGGACTTTCTCAAGTCGCGTCTGAAGGAATTGAACCTCGTCGGCCCGAACCCGCTCGTTTATCGCACCAAAGCCAGTTGTCTCCGCGTCTGCACGCGCGGCCCCATCGCCGTCGTATATCCCGAAGGCGCGTGGTATCACTCCTGCACGCCGGAGGTTTTGGAACGCATTATCCAGGAACACCTCATCGGTGGGAAAGTCGTCGCGGAATTTGCCTTTGCAAATAATTCGCTCTCTTTTCCCGGTAGTGGTTCAGTTTGAAATCCATCGCCAGCCTGGTGATATTAAATCCGGAGGCGTTCCGGCTTCCTCGCACCCTTGGGAGAGGGGATAAAATCTTACTAACCCACGACCATTTCCCGCTCGACTTTGATTCCCCGACCGCGCAAATTTCCCATGTCGAAGGGAAATTTTTTATGGCACGACTGATCATTAAGACTGAGGGCATCGGCAAACAGGCCGTCGAATTACGCATGGGCGTCAACCGCGTCGGGCGCGATCCTGACTGCGAACTCTACCTCCCCCACTTCACCGTCTCCTCGTTGCATTGCGAACTCGCGCTCTCCGACGACGGCGTCTATCTGCGCGACTGCGATTCCACCAACGGCACGTTCATCAACGGCCAGCCCAGCGCGGAAGCGTGGCTCATGCCCGGCCAGGAACTCCGCTTTGGCGACGTCGAACTGATCGTCGAATCCACCGATGCCGTCATCGCCATCCCGCAATTTCAGCGCGGCGAAGCGCCGCCGCCCGCCCCGGTGATTTTGGAGAACGGCCTCACCGCCTGCCCGCGCCATTCCGAGACCGTCGCCACTTTTCGCTGTTCTTACTGCAAGGAGATGATGTGCAACGCCTGCGTCAAGATCATGCGCATCCAAGGCGGCAAACCGCACTTCCTCTGCCGCCTGTGCAGTCATCCCGCCGAACGCGTGCAAACCACCGAGCCGAAAAAGAAAAAAGGTTTCTTCGCCATGCTGCAGGAAACGGTGAAGCTGAAATTCAAACACCCGCGCGAAGAACAGCCGAAGTGACGTCCGGCGGTAACGAATGACGGTATAGCAGGCGTTTCCTTCATTCGTGGGAAAAGCGGCGGAGGGCCGCCGCAGTCCAAGACGCGGGCGCGCGAAACCAGACGCCCGGCGAACGCGCAGCGTCTTGGGTGCGCCAGCCCTCTGGCGCCTTGGGCACGGCGATACTTTACTTATGCAGGAGACGAGGTAACGAGTCTCCAACTTTTAAAATGAGACTCCTCACGTCGTCTCCTACAAATAATTGGACGGCGCGGAAATTCGCTCGACAACCGGAAACGGCAGAAATACGGTCAGGGCCAAAACGATATGGCCATCTGTCTGCAATGAGAATTGTAATGCCATCTTTTGAATTTGTTCCGGGCACAGTTATTTGTCTGCATATCCCGCATGGGTGCGATCTCAAAGATGGAATTATTGAACAAGGAATTACTGAACTCGCCCGTCATCAGGGCAAATCAATTGCAATTTTTAAACCCGCAGGGTGGGAGTCGGCAAAGCAACTCCCATTAGAATTAACCAGCGCAGATTGGCTATCGCATATTGCAAGTATTTCAGTTGAGGAATCGAAAAAGAAGATAGCTGGTCTAGGCGAAAAATTATCAGAAAGAATAGCTGAGAAACTTGCTTGGAACGCGGGAACTCCACGCTGTTTGCTCGGGCTTGTTGCCGCATTGACTCGAAATCCAGAAGTCTTGGCATATTCCACTGTAGCCCTTGATCCAGAAGGTATTTCCTCCATTCACAAATTTGTTGCCACAAGATGCCGTGATTTGAGCGTAATCCATATTTCTCATCCCAGTGTTTATGGCGACGGATCTCCTCATCCGAGAAATTGTCCAAGTGGGGCACGTTGTATTGAGATGACAGAAGCAATTTAGAAATACCCAATAAAAAAGCGCGGACGGCTTTCGCCATCCGCGCTTTTGAATTTTTATCGGATTACGCTGACACCGGTTGTTCGGCAGTGGCGGCCTCCTTGTCGCGGTCTTCCATCGCGGCTTTGCGAGAGAGGCGGACGCGGCCTTTTTCATCCACGCCGAGGCATTTCACGGTGATGTCGTCGCCGACTTTCACGATGTCCTCGGTCTTCTTCACGCGGAAGTTGGCGAGCTCGCTGATGTGCACGAGTCCGTCCTTGCCCGGAAGGAATTCGACGAACGCGCCGAATTCTTTCACGGTCACGACCTTGCCGCGGTAGATCTTGCCGATCTCCGCTTCGCTGGTCATGCCGCTGATGGCGTCCACGGCGATCTTCATGCCCTCCGCCGAGACGGAGAAGATGTTGACCGTGCCATCGTCCTCGATGTCGATTTCACAACCGGATTCCTCGACGAGGCGCTTGATGTTCTTGCCGCCTGGTCCAATGATCGCGCCAATCTTCTCAGGGTTGACTTTGAGCGTCGTGATGCGCGGGGCGTATTTGCTGATGTCCTTGCGGGGTTCAGAAATCGTCTTGGCCATTTCGGCAAGAATGCCGAGGCGGGCAACGCGGGCTTTTTCCACCGCGATGTCCATGATGGCGTGCGGGAGGCCCTTGAGCTTCAAGTCGAGCTGGAAGCCAGTGATGCCTTTTTCCGTGCCGGCAATCTTGCAGTCCATGTCGCAATACGCGTCTTCCCAACCAATGATGTCGGTGAGGAGTTGGTATTTGGAGATGCTGTCACCGCTGTATTCGGTGCAGATGCCGACGCTGATGCCAGCAACCGGACGGATCATCGGGACACCGGCGTCGAGCAGCGCGAGCGTGCCGCCGCAAACGGACGCCATGGAGGTGGAACCGTTGGATTCCATGATCTCGCTGGTGACGCGGATGGTGTAAGGATAATTCGCCGTCGGAATCATGGATTCAATCGAGCGTTCGGCGAGAGCGCCGTGGCCGATTTCGCGGCGGCCGGGACCGCTGATGCGGCCGGTTTCGCCGACGGAGAAATTCGGGAAGTTGTAGTGCAGGATGAATTTCTTATCGGTAGCGCCGCCGGTGTAGGAATCGAATTCCTGCGTGTCGTCGCCGGTGCCGAGCGTGACGAGCGTGACGGCCTGCGTTTCGCCACGGGCGAAGATCGCGGAACCGTGGGCGCGCGGGAGAACGCTGACTTCGCTGGAGATCGGGCGGACCGTTTCGAAATCACGACCGTCGAGGCGCTTGCCGCTTTCGAGGATCAATTTGCGAACGGCTTCCTTCTGGATGTAATAGAACGCGTCGTTGATGACGAACGGCGTGACTTTTTCCGCGCCGTATTTCGCGACGAGCTTTTCGCCGACTTCGTTCTTGATGGCGTTGCAGGCGGCTTCGCGGTTGAGCTTGCCGGGCGTGAGCAAGGCAGGAACAAAACGATCACCGGCGAGCTGCTTCGCATCGGCGAGGACTTCGTCGGGAACGATCTTGAGCGTGATTTCGCGCTTCTTCTTGCCGACCTTCGCGGCGAGTTCCTTCTGCGCTGCGATCTGGGGCTGGATGACTTCCTGCGCGTATTTCAACGCGGCGCTGAAGTCGGCTTCGGAGATTTCCTTGGCCGCACCTTCATACATGACGATGTCTTTTTCGTTGCCGACATAGACGAGGTCGAGATCGCTCTCGGCCTGTTCGGCATGGGTCGGGTTCGCGACAAACTTGCCGCCAACGCGACCGACGCGCACGGCGCCGAGCGGTCCGGCCCACGGAATATCGGAAACCATCAACGCGGCACTCGCGCCAACGATGCTCAAAATATCGGAATCGTTCTCGCCATCCGCGCTGAGTAGCACGGTCTGGACTTGAACTTCGTTATACCAGCCCTTCGGAAACAGCGGGCGGATCGGACGATCGGTGAGACGGCAGGTGAGAATTTCCTTTTCGGTCGGACGGCCTTCGCGCTTGAAGTAGCCACCGGGGAATTTGCCGGCCGCGGCCGCTTTTTCGCGGTAGTCCACGGTGAGGGGGAAGAAGTCCTGGCCTTCCTTGGCCTTCGTCGCAGCCACGGCGGCCACGATGACGATGGTTTCGCCCATCTGGACGGTGACGGCACCGTCGGCCTGCTTGGCCAGCTTGCCGGATTCAATGATGATTTGTTTGTCGCCTACAGCGGCGGTAATTTTCTCTGACATAACTTTGTGGCCACCGCCCCCTGAGGAACTTCAGTGAACCCCGAAAAGTTTCGGAGCTGAATGAAATTTCCCGAAGGCGGTGTTTTTTTCTACGCGAGGTTTTTGGTTGAGGAGCCGGGATGTTCGCGTGGACAGCCCGAATCCAAAGACGAAAGGCGGGCTTCGTGAAAAAAGCCGCGCCTTTCGTAAATTAAAACGAAACTAACTTACTTGCGCAGCTTGAGCTTCTTGGTGACCGCCTGATAGCGGCTCACGTCGGTGGTCTGCAAGTAATCAAGCAGGCGGCGGCGCTGGCTGACCATCATGAGGAGGCCACGGCGGGAGCTGTGGTCTTTCTTGTTGGTCTGCAAGTGCTCGGTCAAATGGTTGATGCGGTGCGTGAGCAGCGCAACTTGCACGTCGGCGGAACCAGTGTCCTTCGCGTGCGTTTTGAATGATTCAATCGTCTTTGTCTTCGCTTCCATAAGTAAATGAGTTCAGGAGAATAATTGCCGCGTTTCCCCTTGTAAAGCGAATTAAACGGCGATTTCCAACCATTGCCAGACCAAGGCCCGTTTTGTGGGCAAATCCAGCTTGAACCGCTCGCCGATCCGCAACCCCGGCACCCAGAAAATCTCGCCCGTTGCCGTCGTGGCCAAGACCAGTTTCCGGCGCTGGGCGGCGGGAATTTTGGCGTTCACGAACAAATCCTGCAACTTCGCAGACGATTTCAGGCCAATCGGCTGGAACCGATCGCCCGCCCGCCAGTGCCGCAGGATGATCTCGGGGCCGACCTTGTCAGCGTCAAACATCTCATTCTGACGCTGGCGGGGCGAGCGTCCCCGCGAGCCGTTGTATTTCTTCAAAGCCCAGCGAACTTTCAAGCCACCAAACTCCACCTCCCCTGCCCGGCTCGATAATTTTAAAGCCCGCTCGGCAGGGTTAAACTCCTGGGACAGGTGTTCTTTAACACGAAGATTTCCTGTCACATCACGAGCGACCGATAAGCCGGAACTGACGCTGATAGATTTCCCCGCCGACTCGCGAAGTTGCTCGATCAAATCAAAATCCGAAACCAAACCAAGTTCCGCGAGCCGACCTTGCAACACCCGCCGCTGAACCGCGCGCGGCAATTGGTCAAACCCGGTGTCCGGGAGCGCCGGCAGGATGCCGGCTTGGATTCGCGCTTTGGAGAGCAACTCGCCGGCAGGATGCCGGCGCTCCCAGTGATCGGCCACCTCACTGACGAATTCCGTTTCCGCGCCGACGATGTTCATCAAACGCAGAACGGTTTTATGCACGCCGGGCTGATATTTTTTCTGAAGCAGCGGCAACAGCTCATTACGAATCCGGTTGCGGAGAAAATCACTGGAAAAGTTTGTGGCGTCGTCTCGAAACGAGATTTTCTGTTCGCGCGCAAACGCCAGCAATTCGGTTTTTGCAAACCCCAGCAACGGGCGCACGAGCGAAATCGTTTTGTCCACCGGCGACGGCGAATGCCATTTCATTCCCGCCAAGCCTTCGCCACCCGCGCCGCGCAGCAAACGTAAAAAGAAAAGTTCCACCTGATCATCCGCATGGTGAGCGAGGGCGATCGTGGTAATTTTCCATTCATGCGCGACCCTTGCGAAAAATTCGTGGCGCAGCTTTCGCGCGGCCATCTCGATGGAAAGCCTGGATTTTCTGGCAAAGGATTTTACATCAGCCCGCTCAACGAACAGCGGAAACTTCAGCGCGGCGGCGGTTTTGCGGACGAGTTGCTCGTCCGCACTGCTGCTGCGGCCACGAAGCTGATGGTTGAAATGCGCGACCGAAAGCTGCCAGCGATTCTTCGAGGCGAGTGCCTTCAGCACCTGAAGCAATACCATCGAATCCACGCCACCGGAGACGGCGACGAGGATTTTTTGCCCGTGCGAAAGCAATCCGCGAACACGGATTTCGTCTTCGAGGCGCTGGAGGAATTCGCTCACGCGGCCATCTTGCTTTTTTTTGGCGCGGCGGGCAAGCGGCTCGCACAGAAGTCACATCGTCATTCGTTCATTGCGCGAGCTTGAGGCGGTAAAATTGGAGCGGCAGATTAGTGGCCGAGGTGTCATCAAATTGCCAGACGCCATTTGTGGCGAGGACATTGGTGGCGAGGGGCAGCCAGTTGCCCGGCAACCCCAGATTGGTCGTCGCCTCCAAGACGTAGAGGTATCCCGGCGTGCCGGTGAGGTTCAATGTGAAGCCATCATTGAAGCTGAAAATCCCACCGTTGATGCCCGGTGGAATCAGAGTCACCGTCAAGGTGGCCACGGCGCTGGTGCTGGAACCGCCGGACGCGGTGGCGACGACGAAATAATTTCCGGCGTTGGTAGCGGTGACGGTGCCAATCGTCAGTGCGTTGTTGGTCTGGTCATTCAGCAAGGCGTCATTAAAAAACCATTGCCAGACCAGCGGCGTGCAGGCACTGGCGGCAGCGCTAAAATTCGCAGTCTCGCCGACGAGGTTGGTCTGGTTCTGCGGCTGGTCAAAAAACACCGGCGGCGTTTGATCCTGGACGACGATCCAGTTTGTCGAATAAGCCACATTGCTCGAAGCGTCGCTCACCGTGATGAGCACAAGATTAGTTCCGATTTGCAAAACTGAGGTGTTTGTTGGGCTTTGCGAAATCGTGAGCGCGCCGGACAAATCTGTGGCGAGAATGAAATTCGTTCCGGTCACATCCGGCATGGCAGCGCTGCAATTCGTGCCCGCCGCGAGAACCAGATTGGTGAAACTCCAGGTGATCAACGGCGGCGTGGTGTCGCGCACCACGACTGTGCGCGTGGCGGTGTTGGTATTGCCATTGCCATCAGGAGCGGTGTAAGTGAGGACATTCGTGCCAACGACACTTGTGTTCACCGACCCACTGACCCCAACCGCAACCGCGCCGGCACAGGTATCCACGGCGGTCGCACCGGGATCGGTGAAGGTGCCGCCTAGTTCCAGATAAAACGGATTGGTGCTGTTCAGCGTGATGACCGGCGGCAGCGTGTCGGCAACAGTCACAAGCGTATTGCTCACGAGGCTGCCGTAAAGATTCGTGATGATCACGCCGACCGGATGATTGGGCAGATTCAGATTCGTCAGCGAGAAACTGGTGTTCGTCGCGCCGCCGATCGGCACGCCGTCCAAGCTCCATTGATAATGGAGCGGCACGGTGCCGGACACGGTAACGATGAAAGTGAGATTATTACTGCCGCACTGCGCGATTCGGTTTGTGAGCGAGGAGGCGGTGATCGCGGGTGGCGATACCACGGTGAGCGTGGCCACACTGCTGGTCACCGCGCCAAAACTGTTCGTCACATAAAGGCTGTAATTGCCGCTACTGTTTGTCGTGACGGCGGTGAGCGTCAGCAGATTTGTTGTTGCGCCTGAAACACCGGACCCATTGAGCAGATTGGTTCCATTCTTGCGCCATTGATACGTAAGCGGCGATGAGCCGCTGGCCGTGGCGCTGAACACCGCGTTGCTGCCGGTAAGGATAGTCAGGTTCACTGGTTGCGCAGTAATTCCGGGTGCCAAGCCGACAGTCAGCACGGCGACGCTGCTGGTCACGGAGCCAAAGCTGTTGGCGACCACGAGCCGGTAATTGCCGCTGTTGTTCGTCGTGGCGGCAGCGATGGACAAAACGTTGCTCGCCACGCCGGAAACATTTCCGGCAGCCGGCAGATTCGTGCCGTTGAATTGCCACTGATAACTCAACGGCGCTGAGCCGTTGGCGGTGGCGCTGAAACTCACGTTGGCTCCATTCGTCACAGTGCGGCTGACGGGCTGCGCCAGGAAATATGGTGCGGAGGGCGCGAGGGCGTTGATGAGATTCACGCCGTTCGGCGTGCCAAGGCCGGTAGCGAGATCGTAGTTCGTGACGGCGTTATAAAGTCCGGGTGTATTGCTGCCGATGTTGTTGCCGGTCGTGGTGTCGTGAAAACAATTGGTGTAATTATTCCCGGCACCGATCGCATACAGCGCCGGATTCAGAAAGCCAACGGTCGTTCCGCTCGTGGCGAAAGATTGCTGGTTCACCAGCGAACAAAACCCCGCCCACAACGGCGCGGCGCAACTGGTGCCACCGAAATAACCGGTGCTGCCGTTGTTGTAAATCACATAGACCGCGTCCGCCGTCATCGCCACGTCCGGAATGTTGCGGTTGACGGTGGAGCCGCTGTTGGCGGTCATGCTGACGCTGGTTTGCCAGGAAGGGATGGTGTAATTAGGACTAACGCCGCCACCGGAGCCGGTGTTGTTACCCCAGTTCCAAACCGTCTCGGAAGACCACGCGGTGCCAGAGCCAGACATGGTCAACGTCGTTCCGCCCACGCTCGTGACATAGACGCTGTCCACAGGAATCGGGCCGCTCGACGAACTCAAGGCCTGACTGCCGGTGTAGGCGTCGGAATCGCCGGATGCCTGGAAGAACGCCTGCCCTTGCGCGACCATCTGACTCAAAATGGCGTCCAGCGTGTAATTGCCGGGACCATGTGCCCATTCATACGTTGGCCCTTTGGAAAAAGCCCATGAACAACTGATTTGTTTGGCCGTGTTATCCGTGGCGATTTTACTGAATACGCTGTAAGGATTGCTGCCTTCGTAAACCAAAATCTTGGACAAGCCCGGCGCCATCGCGATGGCTAGTTCGATGTCCAAAGACACTTCGGCCACTGCATTTGCAATGCCACTATATCCCGGAAGTCCGGTCACGCCATTAACGAGGACGTCTTGCAACGGCACATTCGTGTAGCCGCATTGCGCCTGGTAGTTGGTGATGTCGCTCAGGTAATACCCGTCAAATTCCGCCATCGCGATAATCTGCCCGGAGCCCACCAAACTGGAGCCGGCCGCGTAGGCATTGCGAAAATCCGTGCCGCGATACGAGCCGCCCGGTCCGGTGCCGTTGTAATTCAGGGGAACGCTGGTCAACGGCGCAACGCGATGCGCCAACGGCTGCGGCCGGCTGAAATCGCTCAAGCCCCACATGTCTGTCACCGGTAGATTCGTCGGCACCGACGGCTCGGTCCCCGGCGCATAAAAATCCCGGTTCTCCTTCGGATGCCGGTAAAGGTTCAAATTGACGTCAAACGCGCGCTCGACATCGGCGACGCTGGCTTCCACGTCCAAAACCAACCGGTTCGGGTGGGCGTGAACAATTTTGAAGCCGTTGCTGCGGGCAAATTTGACCACCGCCTGATAATCCGCTTCCGTCGGCCCGAAACGGGCGGTGAATTCCTGCGAGGAGAGAAATTTATGATAGCTTGGACTGACCGGGTTGTAGAGATCAGCCAGCAGTTGATTGAGTCCGGATTGGTTTCGTAACGGAAGGCCGAGCGCGAGTTGCAACACATTGGTGGCCGGCAAACGGCCTTGCGCCTGCAACTGAGTCACCACAGATGGCATCTGGCCGGGTAACTGTGTCCTACCGGCTCCAGAAACAGGACAGACCGCGAATGTCCAGAGCAAGCCAAGGACGCAAAATCCTCGAAAAAGGGAGTATTTACTGAACATGAGTTAAATTGGAATCTGATTTATGCCTAATAGCAACGGGCATTCCAAAATCTTGGAAAGTGGCATGGAAACAAAATAGGGCATAAGCGACTTAAGTCAATTTGGTCGCCATTAAAAATTTACCCCGCGTCATGGACGTTCTAAAATCTCCCCGTGTCCGTGAAATTCACCATCCTCGGCAGCGGCTCCTCCGGCAATTGCGCCTATGTCGAGACCGCCGAAACCCGCATCCTCGTGGACGCCGGCTTTTCGCCGCTGCAAATCCGCAAGCGACTCGCCACCATCGGCAAGACGCCGGAAAATCTTTCGGCCATCCTCGTCACGCACGAACACTCCGATCACATCGCCGGCATTCTTGGAATGGCCGACAAATTTCACATCCCCGTCTTCTGCAACCGCGGCACTCAGGACGGCACCATCTGGGCGTTCAAGGCCAAGTGGGACTCGAAAAAGAAACCGGCCTTCGAAGGCATGGACGGCACGGAACATCTCAAGGCGAAGATTGACTGGCGGCTGTTCGAGACCGGCGCGAGTTTCGAAATCGGCGACGTGGGCATCGAGACGTTTTCCATTCCGCACGATGCGCAAGATCCTGTAGGCTTCATGCTCCGCACCGCCAGCGGCACCATCGGCTTTGCCACCGACCTCGGCCACGTCACCAAGCTCGTGCTCGAACGCATCCGCCGCGCCAACGTCCTCGTCCTTGAATCCAACCACGACGTGAAGATGCTGCAGGAGTGTCCGCGCCGCTCATGGGCATTGAAGCAACGCATCCTCGGTCGTCACGGCCACATCTCCAACGTCGCCGCCGCCGAAGCCGTCGCACAAATCATGTCCGCCGAATTGAAGCAGCTTTACCTCGCGCACTTAAGTCGCGAATGCAACAAGCCCGATCTCGCCGAACACATCATGGCCGAACAGCTTCATCATATCGGCGCCACGCATGTCCAATTGCAAGTCGCCGCGCAAGATGTGCCGTGTGGGACTTTGGAATTGCCATGATGGCTTTGCCACTTGCCTGAAAAATTCCACGCAGATATTGTTTTTCCATCATGGGCTACAAAGCGGCACTGGTTTCACCCCCACAACTCGAACAGGCCATCCTTTTGGTTCGCGGCCAACGCGTCATGCTGGACCGCGATCTGGCCGCGATGTATGGCGTCACCACCAGCAATCTTAACAAGGCGGTTAAGCGCAATTTGTCGCGTTTCCCCGCCGACTTCATGTTCCAACTCACGGCGGATGAGGCTTCAAGATTCCAAATTGGAATCTTGAAGAAGGGGATGAACATTAAATACTTGCCCCACGTTTTCACCCAAGAAGGCGTCGCCATGCTTTCCGGCGTGTTGCGCAGCGCGCGCGCCGAACAGGTAAACATCGCCATCATGCGCGCGTTCGTGCGGCTGCGGGAAACGCTCTCCCTGCACAAAGAACTCGCGCACAAGCTGGCCGAACTGGAACGCAAGATCGAAAACCACGACGAAAACATCCGCACGTTGTTTGAGGCAATTCATCAACTGATGACGCCGCCGGCAACACCGCAAAAAGAGATCGGCTTTCACGTCAAGGAAGCCACCACGCCGTATCGGGTGAAAGTGAAACGCAAATGAGTCATTTGCGCGTCCAACAAATCGCTTCGCTCGACCTGCCGGAACTCGCGCCGTATCGCACGTTGCGCCGGCCGTTCGAGCATGAAGAGCAAGGCATCTTCGTGGCCGAGGGCGACAAGGTGGTGCGCCGGTTGTTGGCTAGTCATTTCGGTGTTGTCTCCGTCCTGTTGCCAGAAAATCGCGTGGCGGAATTTGAGCCGCTCCTGCGCGCCCGAACGGAAACCGAAATCGCGATCTTCGCCGTCACCAAAAAATCCATTCTCGAAGAACTCGTCGGCTTCGAGATGTTCCAGGGAGTGCTGGCCATCGGGAAAATTCCGGTGCAGCCGTCGTTGGAAAAAATCCTGGCCGACAGCCCGCGTCCCCGCCTCTTCGTAGCGATGGACGAACTGGCCAACGCAGAAAATCTCGGCTCACTTGTGCGCAACTGCGCCGCCTTCGGCACGCACGCGCTCATCGTGGGCGAGACCAGCAACAGTCCGTATCTCCGCCGCGCTGTTCGCAATTCCATGGGCACGATTTTTCAACTGCCGGTCATTGAATTGAACAACCGGCGCGGCGAAATTTCCGAACCGCTCAAAGCCGACGGCACACCCAAACGCCGCGACGATCCCAAGGTCACGCTGGCGCAGACCCTCCGCGAACTTCGAAAACTCGGCGTGCGCTGCATCGCCGCGCATCCACGCAGTGATGCCAAAACACTTTCACGGGCCGATTTCACCGGCGATGTCTGTCTCGTTTTTGGCAGCGAGGGCAACGGCATTTCCCAATCCGTCCTGGATGCCTGCGACGAAGCGGTGGCCATTCCGATGGCGGACGGCGTGGATTCTCTCAACGTCAGCGCCGCCGCCGCCGTGTTTCTCTACGAGGCCAAGCGACAACGCGGGAAAAGTTGATTCCCCAATGCGCTGCACGCCCGCTTCTTCGAATGTTTTAAAAATTCAGGCTGAACACATCCATCAGTGATGTGTCTGATAAGGAAATGAAGATTTCAAAAGTAATCGTGCCTTGGCGCGAAGGTTTGCACCTCCGCCACGCCGTCAAGCTCGTGCAATTGGGGAAATTTTTCCGATCAACCATCTCGCTGAAATGCGGATCAAAAATCGCTGATCTCCGTAGTATCATGAGCATCATCACGCTCTGTGCCGCCATGGGAACCACGCTGGATGTCGAGGTGCGGGGCGATGACGAAGTGGAAGCCACCCGTGCGGTGGAGCAGGCATTTTCAACGTCCAGCCAGGCCATGCCAACCACCGACATTTCGAAACAAGGCTAGCAGATCAAGATTTTCCAACTGCGGAACAGACGCGTTCGGCAAAATCCACCGCCTTGCGGCAGAGCGGCTGCCAGTCCAGTTCAGCTTGCACGCGCGCTGATGAATTCGCCGCGTGCGGCTGCCAATTGGAAACGGGTTCAGCCAGCCACGCCAATATTTTATTTCCAAAATCTTCGCCATCGAACGCGGCGAACTTTACGAGCGGATCATTCTTGAAATAACCGCGCACGCTTTTCAACGGCGTGCAGACCGTCGGTAGGCCGGTGGCGACGTATTCCACAATTTTCGCAACGAACGCACAGTGCGTCCCGGCGGATTCTTCGTAAGGCACAATGCCCACCGTCGCACTGGCGAGCTGCCGGGAAACCTCGGCATAAGGCGTGAAACCGGTTGCATCAAACTTGAAATTCGGAATCGTCTGCGCACGTTGCAAAAAACTTTCCAGTCCGGCGGTGCGTTTACCGACGAAACGAAAAAACGTCTCCGGCTTTTTTGCCACGACGGTTTTCACCGCATCTAACGCGATTTGGCCAAGGTGATGTGCGTCGAAAGAACCGTGCATCATGACCACCGGCGGCTTGTCCGAAGGCGGGAGCTGTGTGCGCAATGGAAACGCCGCCGCGTCATAGCCGTAGTAGATCGGACAAATCTTTTCGTGCGGATAGCCGCGCGCGACGAGGCGGTAGGCAAATTCATCCGAGATAGCGCACACGCCATCCACACCGTAGCGCACGGGCAGCGACATCTCGTAGCGCATGAGCGCTTGGACGACCGGCCTGGGCGCAACGTAGCTGGGCCACGTTTCCATGAAACCCGTGAGCAGGTCGGGAAAATTCATCACAACGGGCACGCCGAGTTTCCTTTTCAATTTGCCGGCGGCCACGGCGGAAATGGCGTGCTGCGAAAAGAGCAGATCAAATTTCGTTTCCCGCGCGGCGGAGGCAACCATGCGTTCCAGAAAAAATGGATACGCGAGATATTTGAAATTACGGAGCTTGGCGTAGCGGCCCATTTCCCATTTATCGAATTGATGAAGCGTGACGCCAAATTTCTTGGCGACATTTTCCGCATCGGGAATCTTCGGGCCGAAGACGTGGACTGCATGGCCGCGCCGCGCCATTTCCTGCACGAGAAAGACGGCTTCCGCCGAACCGCCGCCGGAGGGCGGATAAAACGGTTCGTGCGTGAGAAACGCGATGCGGAGTAGGGACGACACGCGGAGACGCTAGGAATTTTGCCGCGTCGGTTCAATCCATTTCCCCGCGAAAATGTTTTGACTTGAGGCGCAAAAAATCTAAATTAGCGCTCCGTTTCGTGGATGGGGTCTTAGCTCAGTTGGTAGAGCGTCTGAATGGCATTCAGAAGGTCAGGAGTTCGAGCCTCCTAGGCTCCACCATCTTAAACGTTAGAAAAACCCTTGTTCTCCTTGTGAGATAAGGGTTTTCTCATTTCCGCATCAAATCTTCCAAACCGGAGTTGTCGAGGGTTGTCGTGCCTTGTCCGGAACTTGTCGTGGAGCCAAATGGAGCCAATCAAGATGTGCAAACCTTCCGCCGCATTCGGCCCAAACTTTCATTATAGCGCTTAACAGCTTTTCCACCGAATAAAAGCGGCCAACGAAAACTTTTCCCACGATGCCAGTAAATCCGGTTTCGAAAAACCTATAATCAGACTGATGGCTTGTGCGCGACGACTGCAGGGGCGAATCCCGTCGGAAACCGCGCCAAACAAATAAGTCTGCAATATGGAACCGAGAAAAAGACAAATAGTTAAAAGGGGCAAACCCAGATGGGAGGTCAACTTTGGCCGCGATGATGCCGGGGTCCGCCGCCGGCCGTATTTCTCCACCGAGGTTGAAGCGGATGAATCCATCAAACTTCATGACAAAGAACAAAAGAAGCACGGTGAATTTTGGGCGCGCCTGCCGGCTCCAGAGCGCCGCATGACCGTCGCCACTTTGATCGAAATAACAGCAGCCAGTTTGACTTTGCCAGAGGTCTGGACTCGGTTCAAAAGGCAAAAAGAAGCCATCGACAAACAAGCTTCTATTACGGCCATGGGGTATACCGAGGTTGTCGCCGAATTCCGCCGCCGAAAACTGGCAGCGGGCAAAACCGAGAAATACGTCAAGGACACTGGCGATTTTTTCCTGAAGTTCGGCCTCGGGCGCGAAAAGCAATCGATTCATGAAGTCACGCCGAATGAACTGGAGGAATGGATCGAGCAACAGGCTAAACTGAAAGTTTGGTCTTTATCCACCAAACGGTCCTATACGCTCGCGTTCAGCAATCTCTGGGAAGTCGCCATCGCCAAGGGCTGGGCTACGGTGAACATCGTAAACCGGCTAGAGCCAATCAAAAAATCAGGCCAAGTCGTGAAGATTTATTCCAATGAGGACTCGCTTAATATTCTAGCGGCGGCAATGGCGAATCCGCTTACGCATAAAATCATCGGGCCATTGGCGTTGGGATTCTTTGGCTGCATGCGTCCTGAGGAGATATGTTCAAGCAAGGCGATTGCGTCAGGTATGTCTGGAAAGAAATTATATGGGTGGCACGACATCGATTTGGAGAACAGCCTGGTGACTGTTCGCGTCGAAATTGCCAAGACCGGGGACCAGAGGACTATCCGGCTTCAGCCCACCGCCGTTGCTTAGTTGAAGCTCGCCAAGGAGTTGGACAATCCCCTGCCCCCCGTGAACGAGCGCCGCCTGATTGATGCCTGCTGCGAGTTAATTGGCCTGAGCGAATGGATACGAGACGGCCTCAGGAAAAATTGCTGCACGCATCTTCGGGCGGTCTACAAGAACGACTATGACGTGGTGAAAGATTGTGGAAACTCAGTCCGCATTTTGCTTAAACACTATGCCGGACTCCATGTGCCGGAAATCGTTTCCTTGGAACACTGGGAAATCACCCCCGCCAAAGTGCGGAAATACATGAAATCAGCGGCTTGGCAAAGGATTTTGGTATTGTCACCAATGGCAACTAATTCCATTTCTGAATAGCCAACAAGACTGTCGGCCAATGAAACCGCCAAGCCCGCCGATTGAAGCGAATCGCAGGAATTTTTCCCAACTTGACCTGTATGTCCCGAAATCACCGCTCCTGCTGAATTTTGGTTTCTTCTCAAAACCTTGGTTTTCATGCGATTTCCATTAGCACTTCCCATTTCCCAGCAAAAATCGAAACCGATTGGAACACCCTGAAATTTCTCGCATAAAAACCACCAACAAGTTTCGACGCGATCTTTGCCACCAAATAGAAAAATGCCCATCAAAATAGAACGACAGTTGAGGGATTAATTTAACAGTCCGAATCAATGATTTTACCGGCTGGAGCGATTCACCGGCGTCAACATCCGCAATTCCAGAACTTGATTAATCTTCCGACGCGTCCGTGCGGAATGACGAAGCTGGCAGCCCCTCCTGATTGCCAAAAGAGGATTCATCGGCATCGCCCCAAGCGTAGCGAACCACAACGGGCTTGGGCACGGCATCGCTCGAAACGAGAATTGTTTTTCCATCTATCCTGGCCGTGGCTGGGGAAAATTTTCCATCTGCTCCGGCAATCTCAAAATGCTCCAGCGGCTTGCCGTTTGAAGCCAGGCCGCGGCCAGCTTGATCAAAATAGAGGCGGACACTGCCCCCTTCAATTTTCATTCGTTTATACAACGGGCCGGCATAGACGGGGATTTTCTGACCATAGGTTTTGGCCAAAGCCCATAATGCGAGCCGGTGGCCGACGGCTTGTTTCGTGTGCGGATGGAGGTTGTTGCTGTCGCTATCCATCGTGATGGCCATGCCGGTATGCGGTGTGTTCAGCGAAAGCCGTTGCGCGTCGCGAAGCGCGGCGGCCATTCCCGGATTGGGATAACGGAACGGCGCGATCTGCGTGAAATAAAACGGGAAATCGCCTTCGCCCCAATGCCGCCGCCAATCGGCGATCATGGCGGGAAACAAACGACGATACTGTTCGTCGCGGCCGATGTTGCTCTCGCCCTGATACCAGATCGCGCCGCGAATCCCGAACGGAACAATCGGCGCGATCATGCCGTTGAATAACACCGTCGCCGTGTTTGGGTTGACGCTCGGCGGAAGATTCAGCGGCGGCAGTTCATTCAACGACGCTCCCTTTTTGAAACGCCATGTCTCATTCAGCGAAATGACCTCCGATCCGTTGGCCACCGACAACTGCGCCGGGCCGGTGATGCCACCCATGCCGCCGGTGTTGAGCACTCGCACTGCGATGACATTCGTCCCCGGCTGAAGCAGGCCTTTTGGCAGCGAATACTTGCGCGGGATGTTCCAAGCTGATTCGCCTGCCGTCTCGCCGACTTTGGTTCCGTTGACGTAAGTGAAGTCCATGTCATCCACCGGGCCGAGTTCTAAAACTGCATCCCGCCCTGCCCATTCGCCTGGAAGTTGAATCGTTTTTCGAAACCAAACATCGCCGGCAAAGTTCGCCAAGTCGCCGGTCCAATTTCCCAACTTCGATGCGATGCTCCAATCGGAATCGTTCAGATTCGGCGCTGCCAGTGAGGCGCCGCCATCTGCCGCCTCAACTTGATCAATCCATTTCGACATCGCTTCCGCCCGGGCTGTGGTGGTGTCGGACGCATGTTCGCGTTCCTGCTCCACCGCTTGCAATTGACCGGCAAACTCGGGGAACGTCTTGATGGTGTCTTCGCTCGTCCACGCCTCCGCCACCGTGCCGCCGTAATCCGCTGACACCAATCCCACGGGAACTTTCAAAGTCAGGTGCAATTCGCGTCCAAAAAAGAAACCGGCGGCGCTGAAGGCTTTGGCGGTTTCCGCGTTGCAGACCACCCATGAACCTTCGCAATCGAGTTGCGGCGACATGCTGTGGCGATTGGGCACGGTGAACAAGCGGATGTCCGGCAGATCGGCATGCTTCAATTCTTCCTGCCAGTTGACGGCGCCGCTGTAACCGCCGCCATAATCGCCCACGGGCATTTCCATGTTGGACTGGCCGGAGCAAACCCAGACCTCGCCGATGAGCACGTCGTTGAGGACAATCTTGTTTTTGCCTTCGACGATGAGCGTGTGCGACCCGCCGGGTTTTGGCGTGGGAAGTTTCACCAGCCATTTTCCGTTTTTATCAGCGACGGTGACGACTGCTTTCTTTTGCCAGTCGCCACGCACGGAAATCGTTTCGCCGGGCGCGGCCTTGCCCCAGATTGGCGCGTTCATACCACACTGCAACACCATGTGATCCCCGATGATTTTGGGAAGCGTGACGTCGGCATGAACGTCCGCCGCGAAGGCAAAAGCGACGATCAGTCCCGGAACCAGCCGCTGAAAATAACGTCGCATCATGGATTCGTGGCCACCGGTTTGAGTTGGATGGATTTCAAGTTCATTGGCTGCCATGCATCTTGAGCCGGACGCACCGCGAGCGTGACCACGCCTGACGCAGGAATTTCGATAACGCCTAATTTCACCGGCTGGAAATCCAGATAGTTTGCGGTGACGGGCGACGCGCAACGCAGCTTGCTGTCGCCCACGACGAGATCGAAGGAACCACTGGCTGGCGCGGCGATGACGGCGATGACTTCAAATTTTCCGGGTGTCTTCACTTTGAATTCCCAGTCCGCCCAGTCCTTCGCGTCGGTCCAGAAACCGATGTCGTCCAGTGGACCGCCGGATTCATATTTGAACGTGCTGCCGTGCAGTTGCGCTTCGCTGGCGGGCAGCGTGATGGAACCGTCAGCCTGTTGCAGAATCGGCAGCGCCACGATTTCCGGTGCGCCGGTGATCTGCAAAACAATCGTGGAGGAAATCTTGTCCGGCGCGGTCGCGGGCACGGAAATGGCCACGCCATCTTCGCGGTTTTCCGCCGCGAGCGTTTTCCCGCTGGCGAGCAACGAGACGGAAACGATTTTATTTTTCAATCCGGGCACGAGCAGCTTGCCATTGGCCGGCCAATTGAAGACGTGCAGGTAGAGCGTCGTGGTATCGCCGGAAACTTTCGTCGTGCAGCGCCCCCACGTCAGTTGTTTCGCGAACGGACTGGCGGTCGTGTCGTAAATAGCCGCACCGTTGACCTTCATCCAGTCGCCCATTTCCTTGAGCCGCTCGATGGAGTCGCCAGGAATCAAACCTTCGTCCGTCGGGCCGACGTTGAGCAGATAATTACCCCCCTTGCTGGCGATGTCCACGAGGTTGCGGATGAGCGTCTCGGTGGATTTCCAGTTGTGATCCTGACGCTTGTAGCCCCACGTGTCGTTCATCGTCATGCACGTTTCCCAGTCCACGCCGGGGCCGTAGCCGTTCGGCGGGATGGTCTGTTCCGGCGTCAGATAATCGCCGGGCCGGATTTGTCCGGGCAATAAATCTTGAACTGTGCTGACGCGGTTGTTGATGATGAGGCCCGGCTGAAGTTCGCGCAGAAAATTGTAAAGATCCACCCCGCGCTCGTAAGTCCAGGTGTTTTCCCAGTGGCCATCAAACCACAGCACGCCGATGGAACCGTAGTTGGTGAGCAGCTCCTTGAGCTGGCCTTTCATGTAGGCGTCATAGGCATCGAAGTCAGGAGTGTTGGTGTGAATGTCGTTCCACGACTTGCGCGGCGCGTAGTCGGGATGATGCCAGTCCATGATGGAATAATAGAAACACAGCTTGATGCCTTCCTTCTGGCACGCAGCGGCCAATTCCTTGAGCGGATCGCGCTTGAACGGCGTGGACTTGATGCACCAGTCCGTCAGCTTCGATGGCCACATCCCAAAGCCTTCGTGGTGCTTGGTGGTGATGACGATGTATTTCATGCCGGCGTTTTTGGCAATCTTCGCCCAGTCGGCGGCATTGAATTTTTCCGGGTCGAACTCCGGCACGAGCTTGGTGTATTGCGACAGCGGAATTTTTTCATCGTTCATGATCCATTCGCCCGCGCCACTGGCCGGCTTGCCGTTCCAATAACCCGCCGCCTCGGAATACAAGCCCCAATGAATGAACATTCCGAAGCGCGCGTCGCGCCACCATTCCATGCGGGCATCATGCTGCGCGGGCGCTTCCATGACGGGAAGAATTGGATTGATCGTTTGCGCCGGGATCGTTTGCAGCATCAAGCCGGACAGACAGAAGCTGGCGGCGGCCAGAAGCAGGGTCGGTTTTTTAATCATTGGGTTCGTGGATACAAAGATAGGAAGCGCTTCAAAAATTGGATACTGAATAATTGCCTCATCACGGATTCGCCGCCACCGGCGTGAGTTGGATGGATTTCAAGTTCATCGCCTGCCAGCCGTCTTGCACCGGACGCACCGCGAGTGTGACCATGCCAGTCGCCGGAATTTCGACGACGCCCAGTTTCACCGGCTTGAAATCCATGAAGCTGGCGGTCACCGGCGAGGCACAGCGCAGCTTGCTATCGCCCACGGCAAGATCGAAAGAGCCGCTGGCCGGCGCGGCGATGATAGCGCTGACCTCAAATTTTCCCGGCGTCTTCACTTTGAATTGCCAGTCCGCCCAGTCTTTCGCGTCGGTCCAGTAACCGATGTCATCCAGCGGGCCGCCCGATTCGTAGCGGAACGCCGTGCCGTGCAACTGCGCCTCGACCGCCGGAAGCGCGACGGAGCCATCGCGGCGCTGAACCAATCCGAAGGGTTCCACATGCAGCGGCTCCTTGATGCGCAGGGCAATCGTGGAAGAGATTGCACCCGGCGCAGTCTTCGGCAGATGAACGATCACTCCATCGTCGGTCGTTTCCACGCGCAGCGATTTCTCTCCGGACAACAACCACGCGGCGTTCACATGATTCTTGAGTCCGGGCACGAACAGTTCACCGTCGCTGGGCCAGTCGAAGACGTGCAGATAGAGCGTCGTGGTCTTGCCATCCACCTTGGTCGTGCAACGACCCCACGCAAATTGTTTCGCAAACGGACTGGCCGTGGTGCCGTAAATCGCTTCGCCGTTGACCTTCGCCCATTCGCCGACGGCCTTGAGCCGTTCGATGGAGGCATCGGGAATCAAACCTTCGCCGGTCGGGCCGACGTTGAGCAGGTAGTTGCCGCCTTTGCTGGAGCAATCAATCAGGTTGCGCACGAGCGTCTCGGCGGACTTCCAATGGTGATCATTTTTCTTAAAGCCCCACGTGTCATTCATCGTCATGCAGGCTTCCCAGTCGAGGTGGCGGCCGAAACCATTTGGAGGAATGGATTGTTCGGGTGTGCCAAAATCGCCGCCGACCTTTTCCGGGTTTTCAAACCAGTCCTCCCACTTGCCGGTCGAACCAACGCGGTTGTTGATGAGAAGGCTGGGCTGAAGCTTGCGCAAATATTGGTAGAGATCCTGGCCGCGTGCGCGGGTCCAGGTCGGTTCCCAGCAACCGTCAAACCAGAGCGTGCCGATGGAACCGTAGTTGGTGAGGAGTTCCTTGAGCTGGCCTTTCATATAGGCATCGTAGGCGTCGAAGTCCGGCGCGTTGGTATCAATGTCGTTCCACGGTTTGCGCGGCGCATAAAGCGGCGAATGCCAGTCCATGATGGAATAATAAAAGCACAGCTGGATGCCCTCTTTTTTGCAGGCGGCGGCGAGTTCCTTGAGCGGGTCGCGTTTGAAGGGCGTGGACTTGATGCTCCAGTCGCTCAACTTTGTCGGCCACAGAGCAAATCCTTCATGATGTTTCGTGGTGATGACGATGTATTTCATGCCGGCGTTCTTGGCGGTCTTCACCCATTCATCGGCGTTGAATTTTTCCGGATCGAATTGCGGCACGAGCCTGGCGTATTGCGACAGCGGAATCTGCATGTCGTTCATCATCCACTCACCGGCGCCGGGCGCGGGCTTGCCGTCCCATTCACCGGCGGCCTGCGAATACAAACCCCAATGGATGAACATCCCGAAGCGCGCTTCGCGAAACCATTTCATCCGCGCATCGCGCTGGGCGGGGGTTTCCTGTTTGTCAGGATTGGGGGAGTTATTGGTTTCCGCGCGGACGAGTCCGGTGGAGAGACAGAGTGCGGTGGTGAGTGTCAGCAGGATTTGCTTCATGTAGTTTGATTCCAAAATTAAAACCGACTTAATGCTTTTTCATGTAATACCAATCAACCTGTCCATTGAGACCATTGGACATCACCTGCCACGTGGACATGGACGCATGACCATCAGCCCACGCATAATTATCACTCTTGCCGTGTCTGGTAAACGGAGTGGGCACCGCCGCAGGATGGGTGGACGGCGGATAAACATAGCCAAAGACATAATTTCCCAACGCCACGCCGGGTATCGGATCCAGGCCATCCCCGTTCATCACGGTTTCCACCGGTTTATTGACGGAAGTCAGTTTCTGCCGATCGTAGGCGGCACCCCAAATGGGCGAGCCAACGTAGCCAAGATAAGCCCAGTTATGTCCGTAGCCGCCATAAGCGCCGATGTAAGGATCGCTGGCAGCAAGGACGCCGGCAATTTTTGCCGAGGGACAGACGACGACGGTGTTGGTGGCCGACAATGTCGTGGCAGTGGCCGCCGCGCGGGCCACGTAGGAAGAGATTTCCATGAACCACTCAACGGGCGACACTCCGCCCGGATAAATCAGTCCCGCCACCGGCAGTTGGTCCGAGTTGTCCCCGACGTAAAGCAGATAGCCCATGCTGATCTGCCGTTCATTGCTCAAGCACTGTGTGGCCTTGGCTTTCTCCTTGGCCTTGGCCAGCGCGGGCAGCAGCATGGCAGCCAGAATGGCGATGATCGCGATGACCACAAGCAATTCGATCAGCGTGAAGGCGGCGGTTTTATGTGATGGCGAATTTCTCATTTTTGGAAAAAGCCGGGGCGTCACTGCGCCCCGGCTTTTGTATTGCCAACCCCGATGATTACATTTTCAACCGGTAAAATTTCCTCGCTTCGGTTGGCGTGATGGTGAAAGGCGATGTGGCACTCGGCACATCCGTGTAAGGTCCGGTCACTTCATCCGCCTGCTGGAGCGTGCCGGCGGGCCAGGTGATCGTGTGATTGCCGCCGGAGAAGCCGGGTGTCAGCCACGCACGATCCGAGTAATGGGCCGTGACTTCATTGGCGGTCAGCACATGGTTGTAAAAGACCACTTCATCCACGCGACCGGAGAAGTTGTTGTTAAGACTGCTCCGGGCACCGATGGTGAACGGCCCGGCGGCATTGACGCCATCGTCATAGTTGGCGACGTAGCCCGAGACGCTGGACGAATATCCCACGCCGTTGACATACAGCCAGGTGTTGGTGCCGTCATACGTGCCAACCAGGTGCGTCCATGAGTTGGTTGACGGAATTCCGCCGTGGGAAGTGTTGGCCAATCCATCGTTTGCAACGCTGGAGCTGTTGTGCGAGTAAAGGACAAACTGCCAGCCGAGATCGCGCTCACGAATCTGCCAGCCGGAACGGTTTCCGCTCATTTGCGCGGATGAAATCGGGCACGGCGTGCCGCCACTATCAGGGATGATGTTGGGCTGCACCCAAGCCTCGACCGAAAACGGCCCCTGGGGATTCAAGGCGGCGACATAGGGCACTGCCACATAGCTGCTGCTGCCGTCGAATTGGATGGCCGTGTTCGGATCGCCCGGCAAGGCACCGGCGACTCCGTAGATCAGTGATCCAGTGTAAGTGCCGTCATGGCTGCCAACGATGTCCACGGCAGTAGCGCCGCTGGCCTCGCCCAGACGCCAGTAAGAAGTCGGGTTGTCTGCCTGCACAATGGGCGCGTGATTCGTGGAAACGGGAACTGCGGCATATAACAAGTCGGCCGGATTGAACTGACCGGCAGCGAACGTCGAAAACCGCATCTCATCCACGCTGCCCTGCGGGTCTTCACCGCCGCCCGGTTTGATGAAGAGATGAATCCGGCCGTCGTTCACCAGCGAGTCGGTGTTCGAACCAATCTGGGTCCCATTGACGAAGAACCGGTTCGTGCCGCCATCGCGCACCCAGGCGAGATGGGTCCAGACCCCGGCCGTCGCAGGGGCGGAGTTATCCCCGTAGGTCACGTTCAATTCGCCGAAATTCCAATTCCCCGACACCATGCCGATTTGCGCCGCGCCCGTTTGGGACCCCAGAGTCGCCACGGTCACGCCACTGCTGGTCGCGACAACGGCGGGATTCACCCACAATTCAAAAACCCAGTTGTCCGCCGGCATGAAAATCGCATCGTTGGTTGAGTTCATGTAATCCCCGCCGTCGGCATTGGGGAAACTAAGCGACGCCGTGCTGCCGGGAGCATGACTTACCGTGTCCACCGTGCGCGTTCCGAAGCCGCCGGTGATCGGCTTGAAGCCCACGGAATCTGTGGGGAGCACTTGAGCGTCCTCGCCGACATGCCAGAAATGATCCACCGTGATGGAGCCGGTCTTGTGGATTACCGCGAAGTTGGCCAGCGTCACGTCCTGCTGCGAATCCCACAGTCCGACGCGAAATTGTGCGATGTTCGTAATATCGCTGAACGTGTCGTTCCAAACTGCAAACGGCGTCGTCTCGCCCACCAGCGTCAGCGTCACCGTGGCGGTCGTGGCCGAAGTGAACACCCATTCCACGTGGATGGTCCAAGGATTGCCACGCGCGTATGACACCGATTGTGGATTATTGCCTTCGAAATATTGGTCCCACCGGGAATTATACGTCGCAATGCGACCGGAGACCCAGTTGCCCGAGCCATCTTGAAATCCCGTGCGACTGTCACCGACCCAAGTGCTACTGTTGCGGGAAATTTCGCTGAGGGAATAGTCGTAAACGACCTTGTCCCCCACTGCCAGCGTGAGCGGCGTGGTCATCGCCGTATCAATCGCGAAATTGCCCGTGATGATACCAGCGTTGGCGTTGACTGCGGCGTAATGATTCGCCCCGGTGATGAGCGGCGTCCATGCGCGATCGCAGAAGACCAGCACCGCCGGCGGAGGCGTTCCCGCTGGCGTGATGGTGAAGTTTGCCACCGTCACGTCCTGCTCGGAGTCGTTCAAGCCGACGCGGAATTTTGCGATGTCGGCAATATTGCTGAACGTATTGGTGTAGGTCGCGTAGGGAGTCGAGTCGCCCGCCAGCGTCAGCGTCACGGTTGCGGTGGTCAGCGAGGTGAACACCCATTTCACATGCGTGGCCTGCCCCGCACTACGCGATTGGTTTACGTGTTTGTCCGTAGCACCAGTTGGCGAGACGAAGTAATCATCGTTGCGGGAATCGGAAAAGCGCAGGTTCCGGTCCGTCACCCAATAACCCGAAGCATTTTGAAACCCAGTCCCCGTTTCGCCGAACCACGTGTCCGCATTGTAGCCGGAGAGATTCCGCAGTTCGCTCGTAATGAGAAAATCATACTCGACCGTATCGCCCACGTTGAGCGAAACGGGCGTGCTCATGGAGGAATCAATTCCGAAGCGCCCCGTGATGAGACCGGTGTTGGCATCGGGCGTGGCATACGAATTCGTCTGGATCGGGTCATACTGGCCACCCATCAATGGCTGCGGGGTTTGCTGCACCACCGTCGTCCAATCGCGTCCGCTGAAAGTGTTCGTCACCTCGGTTCCGGCGTCGTATCGGAAAAAATCACCGGTCTGCGAATCGGCGGTGTCCGGATACCAGTCGCCCGTGGCGCTGCTGCCTGAATTGTAAAATTGAAATGTGAAATCAAACGAGTTCACGCCGGGCATCTGCGTGGAGCGATCAATCGAAAAGAAGACGTCGCGGGAAATATCGCCGGCAGTCCACGGGTTTTGATCCCAGTTCAGCCAAACATAATTCCAGGCGGGGATGTTTTGAATCAACGCGGCCCCCGTCACCAACCGCTCGGCACCAATCGAGCCGTTGCCGGACCAGTGGCGCTGGCCGGTAGCAGGATTGTGATCAATGTCCATCCACAGATTGTAGTCCCCTCCGAAGGTGGGTCCCTGGTCGGCATGAATGCGGACGTAGTAATAGTAAGCGTCATGCACAATCGAAATGTAGCTGACATCACGACTCAACGTGCCATCGGAGGCGGTGTCCAAGGGATACTTCGGAATGCCCATAGCATCCCACACCGCCGGGTCGCCCCAGTAATTGGCACCGAAACTCACCGGGTTATTTTGGGTTTCCAGCAGGCCGGCCTGAACGGCGATGGCGGTGCCACACAGGATTACGGCCATCGCTGCGCCACGCAGCCATACCGTCAGTGATTGATAGTGTTTTTTCATAGGATCATTGTTTCGGGTGTTGAGGTTTGAATGGGCGAATGAGGCTGGGAAAATTTCAGAATGCAGGGAAATGGGTAAATTCGGGGACGCCAGCTTTGAATGTTTAATGCGTTCATGGGTTTGGGAGCGTGGCGTATCCTCTGGTCAGAAAGTTAAGGTCATGTGGAGATTTCAAATAGGTCGGAACCACACTGCTGTAGAATTTGTTCGGATCCATGTTCAAGGCGTAGGTGACCGTGGGACCGTCCAGCCATTTGTGGGTTTCGGCGTGCCCATCCGCCCAACTGAACGAGGTGAGGTTCCCGTGCCAGGAGGCCACGGAATCAACAAACGACGCATTAAAATAATTCGGCGGCGTGCCCGGGCTCATCATCCAAGAATTTTGATTCTCGCCGCGTGGATCGTTTTCCTCCACCCACAGATAACGCTCACTCGGATGCAGGAGGGTGTTCCGCTTGGTGATCTGCGAGATCTGGCCGTTCAACGTGGCCACGCCAGAAAGACTGCCGAAAGCGTAATTGCCGGGAGCAGAGCTGGAACCGACAGAGTTATTGAGCACCCGCCGATCCGCCGGACAGTGCAGCACGTTTGCATTTGGCGCGTAGAGATAAAGCGCCCCCTGCTTGTATCCTTCCCGCAGTTTGAACAGGTCCGCCTCGACGGCGGACAAACCGGCGGGAACCACCACGCCGGCCGGCGCCGGCAGATACACCCAAGGAATATCTCCGGCACTGTTCGTGACCGTATTAAAATTCACCAGCTTGTCCTGGTTGTCGTCGGCATACATCGTCCACGCCAAAGCGAGCTGTTTTTGATTGCTGACACAATTGATGGCCTGCGCCCTCGCCTTCGCCTTGGACAGGGCGGGCAACAGCATCGCCGCCAGAATTGCGATGATGGCAATGACCACCAGCAGTTCAATCAGCGTGAACGCGCGAGCCGTCGGACGGCAACCTCCGACACGAAGAACTTCAGGCCGCGCGCAGCTTTTTGAAAAATCGTTTTGCATGGTTTTCAGTTTGGGCATGTCAATCTTTTCTATCGCCACATTACCCCTCAAACCCCTTCCGGTCTATCCCCTGTATTAGGGGTGCCGCCACTGTTTATCTCCTGCTAAGTTATCACCACAGCTTTTGCGACAACGATCAGTCCGGTCACCATTACTTTTCCAGATACCGCACCACGGCCTCGGTCCGGGTGCGAACGTGCAGGCGCTCAAAAATCTTTTTGATGTGGCCATGCACCGTCCAGATGCTGATGCCCAAAGCCGTGGAGATTTCCTTGTCTACGCAGCCCTTGGCCAGCAATGCCAGCACATCGTTTTCCCTCGGCGTCAACCGGGACAGCGCACTCGTGTCGCCGCCCAGATTCGGCCGCAACAGCTCCTTGAAATACGATTTGATCCCGCCCAAAAAATCCTCGCTGCCGGTGTTGATCAGCCGGACGGCACCCGAAATCGGCTCCAGCAGTCCGGACGGCTTGACGCGTTTGAGCATGTAACCTTCCGCCCCGCCGGGCGTGGAGACGAACATCTGGTCGCCGTCAACAGAAACCGAATACCCCAGTGCCATCGTGCCTGGCTTGATCATGGCCAGTCCACCGGAAAGCTCCACGCCCACGCGCTCGGCCAGGCTCCGGTTCAGCAAGATTAATACCGGTTTGTGGACGGGCAGCATTGGCGCAAGCATCTCCGGCGAGGCGCACGATATGCTGCAAAATCCCGGCTGTTGATCCACACACCATTGCAACGCCCGCCGGATTCCAGCATCCGCCTCGACGATGATCACCGGGTTTACTCCCGCTGAGGACGAAGCTGAATCAGCCTCACCCGCCAGCGAATCCACCAAAGTATGAATTGTCGTGTAAGTCCACAGGATCGGATTTGAACACCACTCAAAGTTGATGATCAACTCGCGGGAAAATTGGTCGGCGGCGGATTCCCAACCATCTTTCGTAACCGCCTCGTGAATCCGGCGGGCTTTGGCAGCAGCGCTTTCCACTTCGGGTGTCCCGAGCGGAAACCAAAACCCCGTTCCCGCATGATCAATGCGCACCGCCCAATCTTTGTCCGTGCCGCCGGTCGCGGGAAAACGATAGCGGCGGACAATCAATCGCTCCTTCCAATACTCAACGTTCATGGGAGATGTGTGGTCATCGGTTTGATCTGGCAAAGCATGAGCGCGCAGCACCGCATCCCAGCCTTCCGCCAGAATGGTGTCGTAAATGATTCGCGCTTCAGCCGCCGCCGCGTCCTTTGTTTCCGCCCGCAGCGAGAACGTATGACGCCGCCCCTGAAGTAGAATTTTTACTCCCCATTTCTCTGTCGGTGCCGTTTGCCCGGTGCGGTCAGGTGAAGAGAGAAAAAGACGCGGCGTCCAGTGCGTGTTCATCGTGGTTGGAACCTTGGATGCCGCCGGCTTTTCAGGATGTTGCAATGCTACAAACATCAAAACTAATTATATTTATCACGTGCTAATCTTTGTGTCCAGCGGATTGTTGAGGTCACAGAAACACGCCTAACTTGCGTGTTGTAAGGGTGTTTTCCTAGCCGGTAGTCGCAAGCTTGCGTTGCCACCTTTGGCAAGGGTGTGGAAAGAAAAATCCAGAGCGGTCTTGTGCACCACTATTTGATCATCTCCGGAAGTGAACTCGGCTGATAGAAGCTAAAGTTGTCTGCTGGCTGCCGGAATTTTTCCCACTTCGGATCGTGATTAAAGATCGTGCGGTAGTAATCCGCCTTCTTCAATCGGCTCCCGGCGGCTTCGTCCGCGATCACCGTGCAATGCGGATGCAACTGCAAGGCCGTCGCCGAGATCATACTGGTAATCGGCCCTTCGACCGCCTGCGCCAGGATCGCCGCCTTGTCTGGACCAGTCGCCAGCAGGACGCAGCGCCTGCCATCAAGAATGGTTCCCACCCCCATGGTGATAGCGCGGCGCGGCATGTTTTCCGGGCCGCCAAACAGGCCAGCGTTTTGCTCGATGGTTTCTGGGGACAAGGTCGAAATCCGAGTGCGCGAACGGAACGCCGAGAGCGGCTCGTTGAAGCCGAGATGGCCGTTGCGGCCGATGCCAAGCAGTTGCAGATCAATCCCGCCAGCCTGCGTGATGAGGCGCTCGTAGTCCGCACATTCCTTTTCCAGATCCACCGCCACGCCGTCCGGCAGATGCGTGTGGCGCAGATCAATGTTCACCTGACGGAACAAATGCTGGTTCATGTAGTGCCGGTAGGAATTGAGATGATTGCCAGACAAGCCGATGTATTCGTCCAAGTTGAACGTGCGGCAGCCGGAAAAATCCAGACCAGTTTCGCGATGCAGGCGCACCAACCGGTCATAAACGCTCTCCATCGTGCCACCGGTGGCCAGACCGAGCACAGCGCGCGGATTCGCCCGGAGCTCCCTGGCGATGATCTGCGCGACGAGGTCAGCGGCGGCACTTGCATTTGGTTGAATGACAACTTCCATGATATTCCATTATGCGCCGATGAATCCGGCGCTTTTGCATGATGCGACATTACTTCAGCATCGCGCGTAATCAAATCCCCTAAAATTGGGGGTTGCGCGGCCGGCGGCTTTGCTGCGAGCCTTTGGCAACGTGATTCCGATTTTTGATTGAAACAGGTTATGAATCCCTACCGAAATTTTGTCGCCGACTTCGCCCGCCTGATGACCGATGGAAAATCCCTGCCGCTTGGCGGCATTCCGTTGCCGCAAAAAAGCCCGCCGCCTCTAAATGCGCCGACTGCGCTCATCTTTTCGCCGCACCCGGATGACGAGTGCATCATCGGCGGCTTCGCCTTGCGACTGCTGCGCGAGGCCGGGATGCGTGTCATCAACGTCGCCGTCACGCAAGGCAGCAACAAGGAACGCCAGCAGCCGCGCCTGACAGAATTAAAAAATGCCTGCGACTGGATCGGCTTTGGCTTGGAACAAACCGCGCCAAACGGTCTGGAAAAAATAAATCCAAAAACTCGCACCAACGATCCGCAGCACTGGGCCAGCGCGGTGAAAGCTATTGCCGCGTCGCTCGCGAAGCACCAGCCGCGCGCGATTTTCTTTCCGCACGAGCTGGACTGGAACAGCACGCACATCGGCACGCATTTTCTAGTGATGGATGCGTTGAAAACTTTGCCAAAGGTGTTTCAAACAACACTCGTCGAAACCGAATTCTGGGGCCAGATGCCGTCGCCGAATTTGATGGTGGAGTCCAGCGCAGAGGACGTGGCTGATTTGCTTGCCGCACTGTCATTTCATGTCGAAGAAGTCCGGCGCAATCCGTATCACCTGCGGATGCCCGCGTGGTTGCAGGATAATGTGCGACGCGGCGCGGAACTCGTCGGCGGCCAGGGCGGCGCGGCGCCGGATTTTCTGTTCGCCACGCTCTACCGCGTGCGCCAGTGGAAAAATGGCCGCATCGAAGAAGTCTTTTCCGGTGGCAAACAGATTGGCGTTGGCGAATCGCCAACGAGCCTGTTCGGCAGCTAACATCGGTCAAGCCGCCAGCCGTTACGGCTAATTTTAGGGGATGGGCAAGGATGTGTCGCTGCCATTAAAGTAGCGGTAATGAGAAGTCATTTACGCCTCGCCATCTTTTTTTTCGCCACCTGCCTGAGTTTCGCCGGCCCGACTTTCGCCGCCGGCTCCAACGATGAAACTCCGCCGGGGCTGCAACAGCGGCTGGATTGGTTTCAGGATCAAAAATTCGGCTTCATGATGCACTGGGGCATTTACAGCCAGCGCGGCTGCGTCGAATCCTGGCCGATCGTTGGAAAGTCGGATCAGTTCAAACAGGATTATTACAACCTAGCCGCGACGTTCAATCCCACCAATTTCAATCCTCATGCGTGGGCGCAAACGGCAAAGGCTGCCGGCATGAAATACGTCGTCTTCACCACGAAACATCACGATGGCTTTTGCATGTTCGACACGAAGCTGACGGATTTTCGCATCACCGCACCTGACGTGCCGTTTCATTCCAACGCAAGGTCGAACGTCGTCCGCGAAGTCTTCAGCGCCTTTCGTAAAGAAGGTTTGGGCATCGGCGCGTATTTTTCCAAAGCCGACTGGCACAGCCCGGATTACTGGAACACAAACTGGCCGGCCAATTCAAATGAGGTGAACTACGACACCCACGCGCATCCCGAACTCTGGTCCGATTTCGTCGCCTACACTCACGGGCAGATTCGGGAATTGATGACCGACTACGGCTCCATTGACATCCTGTGGCTTGATGCCGGCTGGGTGCGCCCGCCAAAAGAGGACATTCAAATGGATCAGCTCGTCGCGATGGCGCGCAGTTATCAGCCGCACTTGATCGTCGTGGATCGCACCGTCGGCGGAAAAAATGAAAATTACTGGACGCCGGAGCAAACGGTGCCGGACAAACCGCTGCCGCATCCGTGGGAAACCTGCATGACGCTGGGCGACCAGTGGTCGTTCAAGCCGGACGACAACTACAAATCCACCTTTCAACTCATTCATCTGCTGGTGGACGTCGTGGGCAAAGGCGGAAATTTTTTGCTGAACGTCGGCCCGCAGCCTGACGGCCAATTGCCCGCCGTCGCGCAGCAGCGCATGAAGGAAATGGGCGCATGGCTCAAGGTGAACGGCGAGGCGGTTTATGGCACGCGCCCCATCGCGCCTTACAAGGATGACCGGGTGGTTTATACGACAAAGGGCAAGACCGTCTTCGCGATTTATCTGCCGGAAAAGGAAGGCGACGGATTGCCGGACCGCGTTTTCCTCGCCGGACTTGAACCCAAACCCGGCTCGAAAATTCATCTGCTGGGTTTTAAATCGGCGCTGCCATGGAAAGTCTTGGCCAATGGAACGACGGCCATTTACATCCCTGAAAATGTCCGTCAGTCGCCGCCGTGCCAGAGCGCTTTTGCCTTTGAGTTCCAGTTGGCGGACGGGAAGTAAACATCCATTCAAAACGTATGAGCAATCCAATCAACCGGCGTAATTTTCTGGCTTTGAGCGGAGCCGCCTTGGCCGTCGCTTCTACCAATCTTCCGTTGTCAGCGGCGGAAATCAAACCAGCGCCCGACAAAAAGGAATCCTGGAGCACCCTACCCGTTCGCGCACTTTTGTTATCGGCTCCCGCAACCGAGGACGTTTCATTGCTCTGCAAATTTATCCGTGAAGCGTTGCCGAGAGAAGGCGTCAACACGCTCGTGCTGCGCATCGAATATCGCTACCAATTCAAAAGCCATCCCGAACTCGCAGACTTCGATCCACTGTCTCACGACGATCTCCGCCAAATCCTCCAAGCCTGCAAGGATGCCGGAGTTAAACTGATTCCCTGCATGAATCTGCTCGCGCATCAGTCGGACAAGGAAACCATCGCGCCCCTGCTCGCGAAATATCCGCAGTTCGACGAATCGCCAGATTACAATCCGCCGCACCCGTGGAAAGACGGCGGACAATTTGATTTTTACACGAAGAGCCTTTGTCCGCAGCATCCCGATCTTTTCCCGGTGATTTTTGCACTGATGGATGAATTGATCGAAGTGTGCGAGGCGGACGCCCTTCACGTCGGCCTCGATGAAGTTTGGATCATCGCCTACCCGAAATGTCCGCGCTGTGGCGGCAAAGACCCGGCGGAAATTTTTGCCACTCACACCACGCGGCTGCGGAATCATCTCGCGGAAAAAAACTGCCGCATGTGGATGTGGAGCGACCGGCTGATTGACGGCCGGACGACCAACCTCCTTGCCTGGCAGGCCAGCATGAACAACACCGCGCGCGCGATTGACCTGATCCCGAAGGACATCGTGATCTGCGATTGGAAATACGTGGACGCGCCGCCCACCCCTGCCCTGTTCGCCATCAAAGGCTTTGATGTCGTGGCCTCACCCTGCGACAAGGTTGACGTGGCGCTCGCCCAGCTTGAATTCGTTTATCTGATCCGCCAGAACGGCAGCCGCGCCGACTTTTCCAAAACGCTCTCCAACCGGATGCTGGGCATGTTCGAGACCTCCTGGTCGGATGCCGGGGCCTTCATCCGCTCCTACCAGGGGGAAAACAACGGTGCCAAGGCCGCCACGGATACGTTCAAGGCGCTGTTCGCCGAGATCCGAAAAAACCAGCCGGCAAAATAAAATCGGCCGCGGTTGGCTGATCAGAAAGTCGTTTTATTACCATGAAATATTTCACCCAAATTCTTTTTCTCGCTGTGGCAACCGTCGTCGCGTTCAGCAGCCGCTCATTTGCCGCCGACTCTGCTTTCGTCATCGGCGAAAAGGATTTCCTGCTCGATGGAAAGCCGTTTCAAATCCGCTGTGGTGAAATGCACTTTGCCCGCATCCCGCGCGAGTATTGGGCGCACCGCCTGCGCATGGCGCACGCCATGGGGCTAAACACGGTGTGTGCCTACCTGTTCTGGAACCAACATGAGCCGAAGCCCGGTAAGTTCGACTGGGCTGGCAACGCGGATGCAGCGGAGTTCTGCCGCCTCGCGCAAAAAGAAGGTCTCAAAGTCATCCTGCGGCCCGGACCGTATTCGTGCGCGGAATGGGACTTCGGCGGTCTGCCGTGGTGGCTGCTCAAGACGCCCGACATCAAGGTCCGCACCCGCGATCCGCGCTATCTCGAGGCGAGCAAACGGTATCTCCACGAAGTGGGCCGCCAACTGGCGCCACTTCAGGCCAGTCGCGGCGGACCGATTATCATGGTGCAGGTCGAGAACGAATACGGCAGCTACGGCAATGACCGCGAGTATATCAAAATCCTCCGCGACGATCTCAAGGCATCGGGCTTTGACGTGCCGCTGTTCACCTGCGACGGAGCGGACATGCTCAAGAACGATGTTCTCAACGATCTCTTCTGCGTCGTGAATTTCGGCGGCGGCCCGGAATATAATTTCAAAGCCCTCCGCAACATCCGTCCGACCGGCCCGCTCATGTGCGGCGAGTATTATCCCGGCTGGTTCGACGGCTGGGGCAGCCCGCATCACTACGGCGACACCGCGCGCATCGTCAACGAGATCGGCTGGATGCTCGATCACAACGGCTCGTTCAGCATCTACATGGTGCACGGCGGAACGTCCTTCGGCTTCACCGCCGGCGCGAACTGCCCGCCGTTTGCGCCACAGACGACGAGCTACGATTACGACGCGCCAATCAGCGAAGCCGGCTGGAAAACGCCGAAGTTTGACGCGCTGCGGGAACTCTTTCTCAAACATCTCGCGCCCGGAGAAACGCTGCCGGCTGTGCCGCCGAGCAATCCGGTGATTTCGATTCCGCCAATCGGGTTCACCGAAACCGCGCCGTTGCTTGACCAGCTTCCGCGCGGACGAGAAGTCGAGCATCCACTGCCGATGGAAATGTTCGATCAAGCCCACGGCTGCATTCTCTATCGCACGCAACTGCCCGCCGGGGACGCCGGCCAGCTTGTGATTCAAGAGTTGCACGATTACGGCCTCGTGTTCCTCGACGGCAAAAGGATTGCGACACTGGACCGGCGCAAGAATCAGAATTCCGTCACCCTGCCGGCGCGCGAGCACGATGTCACTCTCGACATTCTCGTCGAAGCTTTTGGCCGGGTTAATTTTGGAGCGCTCATCCACGATCGAAAAGGCATCACGGAAAAGGTGGAGCTTGTCACCGACGCCGGCGCGCATGAAATCACCGGCTGGACGGTGTTCAATCTTCCGCTCGATTCGGAACAGCTCGGCCATCTTAAATTTCGCAAGCAGACGGCCGAGGCACCTGCATTTCATCGCGCGACGTTCCGACTGGAAACTACCGGCGACACGTTCCTTGATTTGAGTTCGTGGGGCAAAGGTGTTGTCTGGGTGAATGGCCACAATCTCGGACGTTTCTGGAATATCGGTCCGCACCAGACGCTTTATTGTCCGGGGCCGTGGCTGAAACGCGGTCGCAATGAAATCGTGGTGCTCGACTTGAACGGATCTGGCGGGAACAGTATCACCGGTCTGACGGAACCCATTCTTGACCGCGCCAGCGAACCCGGCCTCGCAAAGCATCGCCAGGCCGGGCAAGAGCTGAAGCTCGACGGTCTCGCGCCGCTGGCATCCGGCAGCTTCACGAATGGCAATGATTGGCAGACGGTGAAGTTTACTTCCGCATCAGGTCGATACTTTTGCTTGGAAGCGCTCAACTCACAGGCGGGTGACGTCTTCACGACCTGCGCTGAATTGTATTTGGTCGGTGCAGATGGCCGTGATTTGCCGCGCACAAACTGGAAGGTGATTTACGCCGACAGCGAGGAGACGGGCAGCGAAGATGGTCGGGCCGACAACGTCTTCGATTTCCAGCCCACCACGTTCTGGCACACGCAGTGGAACGACGCGCAGCCGAAACACCCGCATCAACTTGTGATTGATCTCGGCAGCGAACAGGTCGCCAGCGGGCTGCGTTACCTGCCGCGTCAGGACGCCGCTAACGGCCGCATCCGCGACTACCGGATCTTCTTGAGTTCAAAGGAATTTCCAGGACTTCAGCCCTGACAACTTCTGCCCGCACTTCCTACAACCGGAGGCGGAAAAATTTCTGACCGTCAGCGTGCGAAGTTGAATACGGCGACGTGGTTGCCAAATCCGTGTAAGGGCCGGCAACGAAGTCGGCATTTTGAAGTGTGCCCGCCGGCCAAGCCAAGCTGAGGTTGCCGCCGGTCAGACTGATGTTGAGTTGGGGAAGGCCGTTTACGCCAACGTAGTAATGCGACTGGATCGCGGTGGGTGACAAAGCAGAGTTGTAAATCGCCACGCTCGCGATGTCGCCGGTGAAGAAACGCGAGTCACCCGCGCCTCGCGCACCGATCGCCCAATCCGCATTGTTCACCAGCACGGCGCCCAGCGTCTTGGTGAGACTCGCCACCAATGTGCCGTTGCGAAAAAGTTTCCAACGCACGCCATCGTAGGTGCCAGCGAGATGCACCCAGTTTCCGTAATCGCCCGCCGGGATGGGCCAGCTCACGCCCGACTCGATGCCGTTCCACGAGCCGACCTGGTAGCGGGCCGAAGCCAGTCCGACGTCGGTCAAACGCAACATCACCTCCGCATTGCCCGCATCGTTGACGCCGTGAGAGATCACGTTCGCGAGGCCGAAACTTTGTGTCGCGGACGGCTTGATCCACGCTTCAAGCGTGATCTGGCCGGTGAAGTTCAGCGCGGGCGGATTGCCGAGACTGACGAAGGTGTTGCTCCCGTTGAAATGCCGCGCCGTCAGAGTTGCCGGCAACAAACCCGACACGGCGCTGGCACCGACGATGGTTCCATCCGCACCGCCAAGTGTGCCGAAGTTGTGCGCCGTTGTCGGATCAGCGCTGCCGCTGCCTAACGAATAAAACGCGAGCGGCTGGTGGCTGATGATCAGGTTGTTATACGCGCCGAACGACTGGCCACACACCACGTCCAATACAATCCAACCGCTTAACCCGACGACTTGAATTCCAGCGTTGCCGGAGTTCGTCCACGACAGCTCGCGCAACCGGCTGCCGTTGGTGGGATCGCATTGGTAAATGTGCGTGGTCGCAAAATCCCAGGTAGATTGCACGAGCAGCGGCGAGATGACGAAACCGACGTTCGTATTGCCGGGAATGTAATCTACGTTCACATGGATGTTGTTCGTGGCCGTGCGCCAGAGCGCCAGTGCGACGGGCTTGCCGCCGCTGAGTTGCTCGTCGTCGAAATGATAATCGTCCTTCCAGAGATAAGTCACGATCCTTGCCGGGCCATAGTAGTAGGACCGCATCGCCCCGCCCCATGGACCTTTGACGGTGAAACAATTTTGCCGGAGCAGTTGCGAGTAAGGGTAGCCAACATCGGCGAAGTAATCGTTCGTGCCGTAGTTGACGATGATTTTCGTGCCGTCTGACCAATCAGTTTGCTGCACCATGCGGTCGCTTGTGACAAAGCGATGGCTCGACATTTCCTTGTCCGCGAGAGCCTCGTGGGTTTTGCAGGTGTTGCGATAGCTTTGCAGCCAGCGCAGACGGTTCGTGTGCGTGACGTCGCTGGTAGGCCAGCTAAAGGATGTTTCGCCGTCGTCGCGGCAGAGAAAAAGCGCGGGCGTTCCGTAGAGCACGCTCTGGCAATCTTTGACTCCCTGAAACACCCCCTCGTTGTTGGTCAGCTTGTAACACGTATCATTGCCGTCCCACGGATACAGCGACGCGATGGTGCAATCGTGAAAAATCAGTTCCCAGATCGGCACGCGAAGCGCGGGATTGAGCCCCCACGCAACATATCTGTCGTAGGTAGCCGCATCCGAATGGTCGCCGTAAAAATCCGGAAACATGTCCTCGCCCCACGGCTCCCACGACGATCCCATGCCGTAGAACAATTCAGTCCACGGGACTTGATAGGATTTTCCGAGTTCCGCACCGGTGATCTGCCCCAGCGTCCCCGAGACATATTGGAAAAAGTTTTTGCAGTTGTTCACCCAGTCGGTGCGCGTCTGGGGATGATTCGGATCCCAGCATTCATCCGTGGAGCCGCCGCCGCGCGGGCCGGTGTCATGCCCAAGGATGTTCTGGGTCATCTGGTCAATGTAACGCGACTTCAGCGGCATCGCGGCAAGGCGTTGCGGAATGATGCTTTGCCCCGCCGACACGTAGGTCGCGGGGCAGCGTTCGCCCCACGTGCCAATGTAGGTGATGTTCGACGAGGCATCCTTGACGCATTGGTTGGTCAGGATGTGCCAATACTCGTAAGCCTGCGGAGTCGTGCCCAAGATTCCGGCTTCGTAGTAATCATACTCTTCGGTCACGAAACCCATCGCGTTGGCGACATCCAGCTTGGCCCGCGCGTTGCCCCAATCCGCGTGATGCACCGCCTTCGCGACGCCCATCGCGCGCAGTTCCTTGTCCGACATATTGTCCAACATGTCCCACAGCAATACCGCGCCGTAGAGATTGGTGATGGCCGGTCGCGTCTGCGCCTTGGTGTTGAACGGAACGATCAAGCCCTGCGTCATCGCATTGGTGCGATACATCTTCGCCAGTTCAACGTAACCGCCGGCAGCCGTGAAGTTGTAAGTAATCGAGCGTTTGTAACCGAACGTGCCCTTCTGTCCATTCCATGCGGTGAGCGGAGAACGAAGCCCGTTGTATTTCGCCAGCTTGAGCTGCGCGTCGTTGGGCGTGTCGTAGGTCACCGAGTAGCCCGCGCCGCTGGTGAGATTGACGATGGCGACCCACGGAATCGTAAGGTTCAGCGCGCGGATCGAATCCAGATTGTAATTTACCCACGAGTTCAGGTTGCATGGATAAATTTTCCCATCGGTGAACTCGGGCACAACCACCGACATGCCGGACGTCGGCTGGAACGGCTCGATGAAGTTGAACGACGTGAGCGGCGTCGCGTAGTCGTCCACGTTCACCGTCGCCGAGAGCTTCCGTCCGCTCAACCACAACTCCACCCAAGTGGAGATCGTGCCGCCGCCGGTCGGATAGAACGATGTGTTGAAGCCGATGGCGTTGACGTTCGTGAACAGCGTGACGTTTGAAAACGCCGTGTGGCTGGAGGTGGCGCGCTGGTTCCAGGTCAGACCGCTGGCCTTGTCATAAACCGTCATCGAACCTGACGACGGGAAGACCGTCACCAAGGCATCGGGGCTGTCCACGAAGCAGGAGCCGTTGGGATTCCAGCCCACGGCAGCGCGGCTCGTCGCACCGCTCCACCCAAGAATCGCGAATGCGACGGCAACCCACCAGAAATGTGGTTTCAGCATCGTGAGGCAACTTTGCATTTCAACAGACGAGTTGCAGTTTATTCTGAAAGAAATTGACGGTGGCATCCAACCCATCACGCAGACTGCCGGTTGGCGTGAAGCCAGCCGTGCGCAGCTTGTCAATCGCCGCCAGCGAATGTTTCACGTCGCCGGGACGCTCGGCAGTGTGGCGGATTTCCGAACGCGAGCCGGTCAGTTTGCAAATTGTCTTGGCCAGTTCGTTGATGGTGATGCGCTGGCCGTAGGCAACGTTAAACACGCCGGTGGCCGGCGACTGCGTGGCGAAGAAGACGTTCGCGACCGCAATGTCCTTCACGTAAATGAAATCGCGCGTCTGCTCGCCATCGCCGTGAATGGTGATCGGCTCGTTCTTCACCGCGCGATCAATGAAGATCGGAACGGCGGCGGCATACTGGCTCTTCGGATCTTGGCGCGGCCCGAAGACGTTGAAGTAACGCAGGCACGCCGTCTGCAGCCGGCCTTCGCGGGCAAACATGCCACAGTAAAATTCCCCGTCGAGTTTGGTGATGGCGTAGGGGCTTTTCGGCTCCGGCAGCATTGTTTCGATTTTGGGCGTGACCGGATTGTCGCCGTAAATCGCGGCGGACGTGCTGAACACCAGTTTCTTGACGCCGGCGCGAGCCGCTTCTTCCAGCACCACCAAAGTGCCGGTGGTGTTGAGTTCGTTGCACTCAATGGGTTTTTGCATGGACTCCGGCACGCTGATCATCGCCGCCAGATGAAAGACATAATCCACGCCTTCCATCGCCCGTCGCACAGCTTCGCGATCAAGGATGGAAGCCTGGATGAACTCATGTTGGAAGCCGGCCAGATTGTGTCTGAAGCCGGAACGCAAATTATCGAGCACGCGCACTTCTGCCTTGTCTTGGAAATGCTCGACGATATGACTGCCAATGAAACCGGCACCGCCTGTGATCAAAACTTTCATTCAAATCGTCTCCACGAGCCGGTTCATCTGCTCGCCCTGTTGTCCGATGGATTCGACCAGTTTGAATTGCGTCCGACAGCGGTCGAGATTGTGGTTTTCACGATGGACTTTGAAGTATTTATCACCTGCTAAAAAATCAGCCAGAAAACGCAGGCCAATTTCGAATGTGATGAGCTTCCCGGATAACGGCAGGAATTGTTTTTCAGCCGGCGTCAGAAACTCCACCGCTTCCGCCAGATAGCCACGCACCAGCGCCTCAAACATGGGAAACTGCATGACGACTTTCGACAAATCGCGCTCATCTTCTTTTACCGGACTGGTCGTCGTCCGCACCATGTCGCCGAAATCGTAGAGCGCAAGGCCGGGCATCACAGTGTCGAGGTCAATCACGCAAACACCTTCGCCGGTCGTATCATCGAGCATCACGTTGTTCAGCTTGGTGTCATTGTGCGTCACGCGTTCCGGGAGCCCGGCGTCGAGCAGCGCGCTGGCAAGGGACTTATGCTTCAAGGCGAATTCAATTTCTGCTTTCGCAAATTGGGCGCGGTTCACGATGTCGGCTTCAATCGCCTTTTCCAGCGCGGCAAAACGTTTGGGTGTGTGATGGAAATCAGGAATTGTATCGTGCAGGCGCGGTGCCGGCAGGTCGGCGAGCAGCTTTTGAAACTGTCCGAAGGCTTTCGCCGCCTCAAACGCCTGGCTGGTGGATTCAACGGCGTCAAAGGTTCGCGCCTTTTCAATGAAGATATAGACGCGCCAATGATTGCCATCCGGGTCGCGGTAATACGGCTGGTTGTCGTGCGTCGGGATCAGGGTAAGCACGCGGCGGGTCGGTTCCGGTTTGCCGGCCATTTTGTGTCCGAGATGTTCCGTCACCCGCCAGATGTTTTCCATGAGCGCCACCGGGTTCTTGAAAATGTTGTGGTTGATGCGCTGAAAGATGTAGCGCACCCGCGTGCCGCCCTGGTCACAGACAACGCAGTAGGTATCATTGATGTGGCCGTTGCCGTAGGGCGCTGCGCTGACAAACTCGCCGTGGAGCTGAAACTGGCGCGCGATGGTGCGAACGTCGTGCTTGAGTTTTGCGACTGGTTGAATTGCCGGGTTTGTGTCCGCCGGGCGGTCAACCGGGCTGGCCGGCAAAGTTGACATGATTGACTGTTTCATAATTAATTTTCCGTGGTTGAAAGCGCATTGTTCCCCACTCTTCCTGCCGATGAAAATCCGGGCGGGAATGTGCGGAGGTCGAGGAAATCACCGGGGCCGGACGGCCGCGCGTGTAATCATACCGGCAGAACGAAAAAAGCCATTCCGAACCGGGCAGAGGGGCGGAGCTGTTGCTGACTGAAGATGCGGGGATTTCCAACAGCGCATACCAGCACTCAATTTCGGGGCGCACCCACGTGTGTGATTCAAAGTCAATTTTATGCACCAGCGCGGTGTCGAACGAACTGCTTTTCCGCGCGAACTCCGCGTGCGCCGCATCGGCAAAACGCAGTTGCGTGCGCTGATTGTTCGGCGCGATCTGAAACTCGGCATAAGCCGGCTGGCCCACCGGTCGCAAAAAAACTTCCAGGGCATCGCCCAGTTCCCACAACCGGTCGTTCGGCTGCTCTGCCAGGCTGAAAATATCCGCATCTTTCAACTCGGCCAGCAGGAGCAACACATTATTTCGCCAGCCGGCCTGCACCATCGTAGGAGTAAAACCCGGCTCTATCTTGGTCAGCCATAACTGTCGCAACCGGCAGCCGGGCGCGGCCTGAAAGGCATGAATGACGGCATTCAGATCCGCCGCATTAAAGGCGGGCAGCTCCGGGCATTCAATTTGTGGTGATGTCCACATGATGGTTCAATTTGTAATGATTGGCAGGCTGGCTGCCGCCACGGCCTGGCCGACGCGGCGGCTTTTTTCATCTGGCACATGCATCTGAATCTTCGCTGCCGTTTCAGGAAATTCGGCCTTCAGGACTTCGCGCGCTTTGGCAAGCACGATGTCTCCGCCTTTGCCGGTGGTGACGCGGCCGAGAATCAGCATGTGCTGAAAATCGTAGAAGTCCGCGTAGTGCGGAATCGCATAACCGAGATAAACGCCGATGGTCTCGTAAACTTTAGCCGCGCGCGGATCACCCTTGGCCATCAAGGCTTGAATTTCCTTGAGTCGCTCCGGCAGACCCATGTCAGCCGGAAGCTCGATGCCGGCGGCGGGCAGCAGCTTGTTCACGGCCTGCTGCGAAAAGCACAGTGCGCCCACGCCGTTGTCGCCCGACCATTCATCGGTGACGGCACCCGGATTGTAGTCCGCCGGTGCGAAGGCGAGTTCGCTCAGCCAGCCGGTCATGCCGCCGCGCGAATTCAGATAGCCGGCGGCTTCGCTGGAACCCATCGCGATGCCCAACATGCCGTTCACCTTAAGCGACATCGCCCCGGCCAGCGCGGTCACGTCGCCGTCATTCGCGACCTCCAGCGGCACGCGCCATTCGTCGCGCACGCGGAGGAAAATGTTTTTTGCCTGGTCGAACTGCGCCGCCGGCACCGCGCGGAACAGCGATGCGACCATGACCTTGTTGTCCACGATCACACCCGCCGAACTGCCGCCGATGGCATCTACGCGAGGCAGATGGGCGGCGGCGGCTTTCAAACCGGCGGTGAGATGCTCGTAATGATAACGCGGGTCGGCCTCGTCCTTCGGATTCCAAGGGAACTCGTCGCTATAAACCACCTCGCCCTCCTTCACCGCCGCGACCTTGTAATCGCTCGCGCCGAGATCGAAGCCGATGCGGCAGCCATCAAGATGGCCGCCGAGTGAAGTGGTCATTTCTTTTTCGGCCGGAACCGATTTAGCATCCATCAAGGCCACCTCGAACGGACGTTCGTAAACCCGGCTCATCAAATCCACGTCGAACGCACGTGCGCCGGTCTTGGAATAACATTTGCGGATGTATTCGCCGATGGCCGGCGGCCCGCCGAAATGGATCTTCCATCCGCCGCGCGCCCAGAGCAGGAACTTCACAATGCGCTCGACGTAACGCAGCGTTTCCGCATCGGCACCCGGTTTGACCACGGTTTCATAACGCGAGATGAATCCGCTTTCGCGTTCCAGCGCGATGACAAGCGGCACCGCATTGGCGGCGGCGTTGGCGGCGGCGACATAGTTGCGATTGAACACGACCGCCGGCTGAAATCCGGGATCCAAGGGAGCTGAAATGCGTAAGTTGGTGCTCATGATTTTTCGACAAACAATCCGATCTCGCTGATGGCCGGACACACCGGCGCTTTGACAATCCGCAGGCGGACCTTGTCGGTGGTGATGTTCTGGCCGCGAACGAGGCGGCAATTCCCGATGCTGGTGCCGGTGGCGAACTCAACCCACTTTTGATCCTGCCATTGATCCAAGGCGAACGCTTCGATGCGCTGGCCAAGCGGCAGAAATTCCCGAACGCGGACGACATTAAATGTAGTGGCCTTGCCGAGATCGAGAATGAGTTCAGCGTTGGTCACCGTGTCATCCGTGCTCCAGTAAGTGTTGCGACTCGTATCAATCACGTTCTTCGGCGCAAAGCGAGCATCGCCGCCACGAACATTGGACGCCGTGACTTTGGCATGAGTCGCCAGATCGTGATTGAACGTCGCGTCGAGCAGGCGGCGAAATTCGCGGAGCGATTTCACGTCATTCTCGTGAATCCGTCCGTGCCGATCCGGCGGAATGTTTAACAGCAACACGGCTCCGCGTCCCACCGAAGTGTAATAGAGGTGGAGCAATTGCATCGGAGTTTTGACCTTGTCGTCTTCGCTCGCGTGATAAAACCAGCCGGGACGGATTGAGACGTCGCACTCGGCCGGCAGCCAGTTCGTGCCGGGGCGATCACCGGAATTCAGGCGTTCATAATATCCACCACTTACAGGGCCGTAACCCGGCCCGAACTCTCCGGCGTTTAGCGTGGCCCAGCACGGATTGCCCGCAATGCCATCTTCGTTGCCCACCCAGCGGATGTCCGGCCCGCCGTCGCTGAACATGCAAGCAACAGGTTGGAGTTCGCGGACAATTTTCCACGTGTTCGGCCAGTCGTAATAAGTGCGGTTGTCAATGTGCCGGGCTTCGCGTGCGCCGCCGTAGTAACCGTCGCCGCCATTCGCACCATCGAACCAGACTTCGCTGATCGGCCCGTAGTGGGTGAGCAGCTCGCGCAGTTGATTGCGATAATAGGTGAGATATTCGGGCCGGGCGTAGTCCGCGCGATTGCGGTCCCATGGCGAAAGGTAAACGCCGAATTTCAGTCCTTCCTGCTTGCAGGCTTCAGAAATCGCTTTCACGACATCACCCTTGCCATCCATCCACGGAGAATTTTTCACCGAGTGTTCGGTGTATTCTGAAGGCCAGAGGCAAAAGCCGTCGTGATGTTTGGCGGTCAGGATCAATTCCTTCATGCCGGCATCGCGGGCAGTGCGCGCGATCTGTCCGGCGTCAAACGCAGTCGGATTGAAAACCGTTTCACTTTCGTCGCCACTGCCCCATTCCTTGTCCGTGAACGTGTTCACGGTGAAATGCAAAAAGCCGATGAACTCCATCTGTTGCCACGCCAACTGACGCGCGCTCGGCACCGAGCCATAAGGAACAGGTGGTTCAACCGCCGCCGCGCCTGTCACGCCAAGGGCGCTGGCGAGAATCGTCGCAACGATACGCAGATGGAGCACTGGCTTCATTCGCTTTTGCCTTTTGCGGTATCGGCAACAAAAACCCACGAGACGTTGCCGAAGGAATCGGTGCCGCCATCTCCGGAGGCGCTCGCTTGAAGCGTGTATTTTGCGCCCGGCTTGAACGCTGGAAGGTCGAGAATATAGACCGGCTTCTTCCATTCCACGCCGGTGAAGCCTGCATGCGTGTCGCGCGCCACTTCGCGGCCATCTTCCAGCAATGCGACGGACGCGATGCTCAATCCGTGATTGCCATGGCTGTATTCCAACGTCACGTGATATTCACCGGCTCCGATGATCTTGCTCGTGACATCCCAATCCAGCGCGGCAGTCTGAGTTGTGATTTGCGACGGCGACCATTCACCGATCGGCACCGAGAGATCGCGGCGGAAGTTCACGCCGAGTTGTTCGAGTCGGGAATTTTCAACAGCGAGCCGCCGCTGAAAATCCGTTTCGTTACGCGCATCCTTCGGCGACCACACGGCTTCGGCCATGGCGCACAGTCGCGGGAAGATCATGTAGTCCAGATGTTGGCGCGAGGCGATGTATTCGGTCCAGAGATTCGCCTGCGCGCCGAGCACATGCGCTGCGTGTTGTGCGTCGAGGCCGTCCGGGACGGGTTCAAACGCGGCAACCTTCTTGAGCGGCAGATAACCGCCGATACCGCGCGGTTCGAGCGTCAGATCAAGCGACTGGTAATGATCGAAGTAATAGTGGCTCTGCGGCGTCATCACCACATCGTGGCCGGAATTCGCCGCCTCCTTGCCACCGCCAATCCAGTCCATCACGACGGCGTTTTGCGCGAGGCCGCCCTGAAGAATTTCGCTCCATCCGATCATTGTCCGATTGTGGGCGTTGAGGAATTTCTCGATGCGCCGGATGAAATAGCTTTGCAATTCTTCCTCGTCCTTCAAGCCTTCCGCCTTGATGCGCGCCTGGCATTTCGGACATTTCTGCCAGATATCCTTCTGCACCTCGTCGCCGCCGATGTGGATGTATTTGGCGGGAAACAGCGGAATGACTTCGCTCAACACGTCCTCGACAAAGGCGAACGACTGCTCGTTGCCCGCGCAATAAATTCCCCGCAGCACGCCGGCACCGGTATCCGTGTTGAACGGCCCGCCGGTGCAACTGAACTGCGGATACGCCGACAGCGCGGCGACGGAATGACCGGGCATCTCAATCTCGGGAATGACCGTGATATGCCTCGCTGCCGCGTAGGCGACGACTTCACGAATGTCGTCCTGCGTGTAAAATCCACCGTAGCGTCCATCAGGACCAAACGCCGTCGGCTCCGCCCATGCCGGATGCGCGGTGACGGGCGGCGTGCCGTGTCCCGGACGGATCAGGCTGCTGTTCGTCCGCCACGCGCCGACCTCGGTGAGCTTGGGATATTTTTTGATCTCGATACGCCAGCCTTGATCGTCCACGAGATGCCAATGGAACGTGTTCAGCTTCTGCGACGCCATCAGATCTAGCAAACGCTTCACCTCGTCCTTGGTGAAAAAATGGCGGCTGACGTCGAGCATCAGCCCGCGCCATTTGAAGCGCGGCTGATCTTCAATCTGAACACACGGCAACTTCCAGTCCATCCCGCTGACAACGTTGGACGAAAAAATTTCCGGCGGCAACAGTTGCAGCAGCGATTGCACGCCGTAAAACAACCCAGCCTGCGTCGGCGCGCGGATGACAACCGAGTTTGTGGCGACGGTGAGTTCGTAACCTTCCGGCCCCAGGTTGGTGCTGGCGGATTTGGTCGTCAGCAAAAGGCCATCGGCAATCGGAACTTGGGTGGAAGACTTGGTAACGACCTTGAACTTGTAACCGGTGGATAGGCGCAATTTCCCCGCCAAGAACTCGCCAGTTTCACGCGATGCGGAATCCACGTAAATGCGTGTATCCGGCGCAAAGTGAAACTGGCCGGCGCGCAGTTCCATTTTCTGCGGCGCGGGAATGACGGCGGGCGGGTTCGCAGCCCATGCGGTGGCCACGAACAGCAGACTAATGATTACTATGGCTTTCAATTTCATTTCGATTCCAAAACAAGCACTTCAAACGGTTTCAAGGTGAACGTGTGTGGTTCGCCGGCTTTCAAATTCACCGACGGCTGCTTGCGATCCTGTTTCCACGGACTATGCAGTTTGAAATTTGCTTTGGCATGCGGCGGCAGTTGGAACAGATCCTTCACGTCCGCCGTGAATGTGGCGGGCTTGTCGTCTGGATTGCGCAGGACCAAAATGCCTTTGCGCGGCGACCACGAAGCCCAGCCATACACTTCGCCCTTGGCCGGATTACCACCAATCCAGTGCGTATCCACCAGCACATCGGCATTGGCGCGCGACCATTTCGCGGCCTCAGCCAGGTCGTCCCAGTTCTGTTTATTCAGCAAACGCGGCGTGATGTAGAGTTCCTGCAACTGCGTGCCGTTGCCAAAAAAACTACGCACTTGGTCGGCGAAATCCGCATCGCTCATGCTGTTCAAATGAACAGCGTTCGTCGCATAAATGATGCCGTGCAGCATGATGGAATTCAGCGGATACAACGGCCCGCGTTCCACGACATTCTGATACGTCTGCACGTCGCGATAGGTCAGCCACTGCTGGCACCACGAACCTTTGCCGGCAAACCAATGATCACCACCGCCGCGCCAGGTCGAATCCACGTAAAGCAGCCAGAACGGCGATGGCCAGGTGCCGGTGGTCTGGTTGATGTAAATGTTCGGATCCGCCTTGCGCAGGTCGGCGACCAGACGCAGCATGGCGTCGCCGTCACGTGTCAATCCGCTTTCACCCGCCTTCGCGCCCGCCGCCAAACCGTCAAACTTGAACTGGTTCACGCCGTATTTGCGCACCATCTCCAGGCAGATGTCGTGAAACCGCTGGTAGTATTTCGGTCCCGCCAGCGAGAAACCGCTGGCATTGGTTTCAAAGCCAAACTGGCTGCCGAATTTCAACCGCTGCGCCTTCGTTTCGGCATAACCACCGAACGGCGAGAGCCACACGCCAATGTCAGTGCCATATTTTCCCGCAGCCCTTTTCAGCGGAATAAAGCCGTCGGGAAAACCGCTGTGAAATTCCCAGAGCGTCTTGTTGTCGTCCCAACCGTCGTCGAACAGGAAGGAATCCAGCTTCACTCCACGTTTCACCGACAGTTCCTGACCAAACTGGTTGATGACATCCAGGCATTGGGCTGCATCGTATTTCCGGTCAATCCAGGCAATGTCATACCACGAATTGTAATGCAGAAATGTTCTGTAACGATGCGCGCGTTCGCGTTCCACATAAGTCTGGAAACCGCGCCGCAACTGGCCGTCCGGCACCACGCCAATGACGCAGCTTTGCACCAGGGTTTCACCGGATTTCAAAACTGCGTTTCGCGGAAAGCTGCACTGCACGACATCGTTTGAATCCACAGTGTTCTGGGACATCGGATGTTCGTAACCGAAAAAGAAGTCACCCGCAACCACCGGTGAGCCGTCCACCGTGCCGCTTGTTTTTGCACCGGGAACTTTCTGTTCAAACAACACGATTTCTTTGACGAGAACGTCGGCATCCAAAGCGTGCAAGGTCAATTCCTGCCGGACATAAGTGGAACCTTCCCGCAGCAATACGCGCCATTCGGCGGAAAGGTGATGCTCCGGCGCGGAAAGCTGCGCGACCAGTTCCTTGCCGGGAAAATGCCGGGCCAGCGTCGTTGAAGACCGATCGCGTTTCAGCGCTTTGACTTCGGGTATGCCGTTGAAATGGAAATCCGATGACTTCAAAACTGTTCCGTCTCCGAGCACCAGTTCAAAGCAGTCGCCAGACAACGGGAGAGTTTTGCCGTTGAGTTTATCTCCCACGGAAACAGGTTGAAGTTTGCCATCCAAGGAGCGGCATTCCCACGCGATGGATTTGTTTTCCAATTTTAGCTTCGTGCCGGCTGCATAAACCTCATATTTTTTGAAAAGCTTTTGTGAAATGGCCACGACATCGCCGTGCGGTTCGGTTAGAAACCGGTCGTGCTGGCGTGTCCAGGCGAGTTCCCAGTCGCGGATTTTATTCCGGGTGGCGTCCTCATCCAGCGCAATCCCATGCGTTAGAGAGCTGTTCAGCGCATCCAACCACATTTGCCAGCGATGATGATAAAATTCGCCGAGCATTCCGTTCCACTGACGGTTGGCGTAATCGGGGATGCTGTCGCTTGATGTCCAAGTGGTGATCAATTCGCGCGCGTCGCATTCATACCGGTCCTTTTCCTCCGGCGTCGCGCCCCACTGGCGCGCATCCGCCAGCCAGCGGCCAAGCAACCATTCGCGCTGCGTGCCGGTGAGCTGGTCCATGTCGCGGATTAAACCGAGCATCTTTCTGCTCAGCAATTGTAACTGGTTCGTGTCCTTGGCCTGATAGGCGGCAACGATCTGCCGGTGATAACGCGTGCCAAGATCGGCCAGCACCTGACGGCCGACATCTGCGAGATCAAAGCAATAACCGTCGCTGGCCTTGGCTTGCGGCGCAGCGTCGAGCAACAGCTTCCACGCTTCAACCAAGCGGGTAGTGTCGTAATAACTTTCTGCCGTGACGTAAGCCCGGGCGCGCAAATCAAGTTTCAGCGAGGGCCGGGCGCAGACGGCGGAATTGACGGGCAGTTCCAGCCGCGACGCTGGCGAGTTGTAAACCGTTTCAGCGAGAATCTTCCACGCCGCTTCCGCCGCCGGGATTTTTGCGCCGTAGCGACGATGCGCGTAGTCATTCAGCCATACATCCAGATCGGGCGTCGTCGAGCGCCACGAATTCTCAAAGAAAATTTCCCATAGCGCGGGAACCGTTCCGCTGCCTTCCATCAGCGCGCCGATGCCGGAGTAGCGGCCTCGTGCGGGATCCGTCAGCACTTTGGCCGGCTCGTCCGCCACCCAGGCGAGTCGTCCGCCGAGACCGACGTTGCCGCCGAAATTGTGGATCGTGCACCAGAGCCACGGCGTGCCGTTGAAGTTGGTGCGCGCGCGCCAGTTTTCCTGCGCCTCACACCAGAGATCGAGCACGAGCAGCTTGTTTTTGTCGAGCGCATCAATCATCGGCTGGCGCGGGTTGGCCTGCCACGACTGCAATACCCACGTTGCGCCGTTCATCGGCTGGTAAATCGCGCGCCCGCACGCGGCGAGATCAATGCCGTCCGTGCTGCCGCCTTCGTGAAACGGATCGGCGGCCAAAAAATTTGCCTTCCCATAAAGTTTCGTCTGCTCGCGATAAAAAGTTTCGGCAACCTTCGTGAACAACGGATCGGTCGGCTCCAGCATGTCGGGACGCTTCAGATCGCCCCAGCCGCCCTGTGGATGAACTTTCGCCTCCGCATGTCGTTTACCGAAGTCCGCCGGCACGATTCCATAATATCCTTGCAGCACCGGCTCCATACCCAGCTCGTGCATTCGCGTAATGATTTGTTGCGCAAGCTTGGCGCGTTGGTCCGTGAGCGACGGCGACAGCGGCCCGCCGTAATCCTGCATGTTCGACATGAACATCCACGGCTGATGCGTCGGCAGCACGAGCCATTGCCGCGCCTCGGCCTCGGTGTAGCCAAACTGCGTGAGCGTGTTGATCCAGACCTGTTCCTGCCCCTCGATGACCAGCGCGAGGTTCACGCCGTTGAGCGCGAGCACGTCGAGTTCATGTTCCCAACGATCCCAATTCCACCACGCCATCGTGTAACCGTGCGTGCAGTAGTTGAACGCGAAACGAAACTGATGCGGGCTGACGACGCGCAGTTTTCCCGGCAACACTGGCAGCGGCTTCGGTAAAGCCAGTTGATCACCACAGTCCCACGAAACATCGCAATGACAAAACTCCTTGAGGTAACGGTTGAACGCGGAGGCGATGGAAACGCCGTTGTTGCCGCGCAAAATAATTTTGCCGTCGCGGCTTTCGATTTCAAACACGTCCTGGCCGTTGGTCGCGGAAATCGTCTCGACCACGAACTGTTTCGCCTGCTTGGGGACGACACGTTCGATTAGCGCATGCGCAGCCGTCACGGCCAGCGAAGGCGAAACTTCCGCCGCGCGAAGCGAAAGCCCCGACAGCAGAATCGCGGACAGAATGACGAATGACGAATGCCAAGGGATTCGGCAAGGCCAGTTCCCCAAAAACAAAACACCTGTTGCCGTGCGAAGGGATTTTTGCATGTTCGTCATTGAGAATTCTTTCGTCATTCGTCATTTCATTTTCCGCCTTCAAAATGCTCTTCGATTTCTTCCAGAGTTTTTCCTTTGGTCTCTGGCAAGAAGAATGCCGCGGTGATGAAATAGATGACCGTGCAGCCAGCGAAGACAAAGAACATCGTCGAGTAGCCATATTTGCCAACAGTCGGCAGGAATGTCGCGGCGATGGTCGTCGAGACGGCCTGATTGACCAACAGCGCGATGCTCATGCCGTTAGAGCGAATGCGCGTGGGCATGAGTTCCGACAACGCCAGCCAGACGCAGACGCCCGGCCCGACCGCGAAGAACGCCATAAAAATAAAGAGGAATACGGCGGTCAGCCAGCCGTTATGCGTGTCTGGGACAGGTGTGATGAGTGCGTTTTCAATCTTCAGCGGCGCGCTCTTCGCTGTGTCGAGGTCGGCGAACGGGTTCGAGAAAAAGGCGACGACCTTGTTAGCCGGCACGCAATTTTCGCGCGCGATCTCAACCGGTTTGGCCGCCACATCATCGGAGCGCACAACCGAGGTTGACGCCCGGAAATCGCCGTAGGAATAGATCACGATCAACGTCGCCGGACGGACGGCGACTGTTTTTCCTGCGAGCAGATTGGTGGCGGTGGCCTCATTGAAAGCGAGCGAAAGCGTTTGATTCGTCGCGACCATCGCCTGCACGGCGGCTTTCACGTCCACGCGCTGCGCCTCGGTCTTGTGAAATAAAAAACCCGCGCAGAGCAGCGAAACGATGATGCCGGCGCTGCCGAGCGACAGCAGAAATTTTCTCCCTTTGCGATCCACCAACATCACACCGCCTATCGTCATGAGAAAGTTCACCAGCGTGAGAATGACATAGCCTAGATGCGCCTGGCTGTCGTTCAGGCCCGCTTGAATCAAAATGGTGGCGTTGTAGCCGATGATGGAGTTGACGCCTGTGGCCTGGTTGCACGCGAGAATGACGCAGGCGAGCACGAACGGGATCACATATTTGCGATGCAGCAAGGACTCCTTGATTTTTGCGCCGGCGGATTTGCTGTTTTCAGCCGCGATGGTTTCGCCCATCTCCTTCAATTCGATTTCCGCCTGTTCCTCGGAACGCGAACGCAGCAAGGCCGTCCGAGCAGCGACAATCTTTCCACCGCGAAACAGCCAGCGAGGCGATTCCGCCACCATGAAGCTGCCGATGACAAACAAAATTCCCGGCGGCAGCGAAACCCAGAAAATGCTGCGCCACGCCGTATCCTTGAAGGCGAAAAGTTTATCAACGTCGCCGAGTTTTGCGACTTCGTCCACGCGCTGGCTGAAGTAGAGGCCGATGATCGCCGCAGCAACGATGCCTAATGTGAGCAGCCATTGGAAAATGCCCGTGCCCTTGCCGCGGCTGGACGCGCCGAGACATTCCGCGAGATACAGCGGCACGACGACGCCAATCAATCCGGCGCTGATGCCCTGCAACAAGCGGCCGAACACCAGCGGACCATAGCCGTGTGCCAGCGCGATCATCGGGATGCTGATGACGAACAAAATGCCGCTCAACGCCATCAATTTTTTCCGGCCCATCCAATCGGCCAGCATTCCGGCGAACAAGGTAGAAATCACGCTGCCGAGTAAAACGGCGGCCACTATGAATGACAATTGCCCGGCACTTAACCCGGATGTGGCTTCGAGATACGGCAGCGCACCGGCGATGATGCCAACATCCACTCCGTAAAGCAGGCCGCCGAGTCCGGCGACGAAAAGAAGGAAACGGTTATACCCCGCCTTGCTGGTCTCGGTGGACGTGCTCATGTTTTTTCAATGACAGAAAACCGCGCGCAACGCACGCGCATGACAGCACACTAGCAGTTCCCAATTTGAAATCAACTCTTATTTATCACGTGATAATATAACTCCCACAACCGGCGGGCGTGAAGGCTCGCATGTTTTATGACGGCGGCTGACGGCGGGAAGATTCGCGGATGGCCAGTTCCGGCTTCAGCACCGCGTGTTGCTGTTTCACGTCGGGATTTTCCAGCCGTTGCAGCAGGAACCGCCAGGCGGTGGCGCACATTTCCGCCACGGGCTGCACCAGGGTCGTGATCGGACTTTCCAGATATTCCGTGTCCTGAATACCATCGCAGCCCACCAGCGCCACATCCTGCGGCACGCGTAGTTTCAGATCGCACAAGCCACGGTAGATGCCGAGCGCCACGTCGTCGGAATGGCAGAAGATGGCCTCCGGACAGCCGTTCTCACGGACGTAATCCTGGATGGACTGGCGCACTATCGGGCGCTGCCGTTCCGACAACGGATAGTAGAAAAACTCCGGTTTCAGGCCGGCCTGCTGCATCGCCTGCTCGTAAGCGAGCCGGCGCCCGGTGCCGGCCTTTTCCTTCCGCTCGAAGGTGGCGTGAACGATCCGCCGGAACCCGGAGGAGATCAGATGTTGCATCGCCTCGCCGGCACCGGCCTGCAAGTCCACCTGGACATAATCAGTTTTTGTGGGCCGATGCGCCCCGAGACTGATCACAGGAATGGAGCGGGCGGCGGCGGATTTGAGATGCGCCTGCACGGCATTGGGCGCGTCCACGGCAAAAACCCCGTCCATCGGCAGATGTGAAAGGACCTGTTCCGCCGAGCGGTCATTGCCGACATCGCTGATGATCAATTCATGCTTGGCCTGTTTGAGCAGATGATTCAGTTCGCGGGCAACCCGCGTGTAATGGGTGGAAATCTGGTCCGGTATCCAGAGGGCGATGATCCCGGTGCGTCCGCGTTTCAGCGCGCGGGCGTGCGGATTGGGGCGATAACCCATTTTCTCTGCCGCCACCAGAATACGCTTGCGCGATGCCGCTGACACCTGCGGATAGCCCGCCAGCGCAAAGGTGACGAGCTGCCGGGAGATGCCAAGCTTTTGAGCGATTTGTTCCTGCGTGACCATGTCGTTGCCTTCTTTTAACGCAACAGAGAGTCCCACCGCAAGGCGGATGAAATATTTTTGTAGCAGTTGGGCGAGTTTCAGTGAAATTTAGCCGGGCTATGGCGAGTAGTATTTGCGCCTTTCAAACTAGCCAAATCTCAACTGGGGCAAACCGAGGTTAAGTATGTTCCAGCTATGGCGGCGAGCAGATAAAACTACATGCGTTCAACAAAGGCTATTATTCCAGCATTTTGCCACAGCCATCCCAAAGACCATTCAAAAAAAATTTCTAAATTTCCCGCCGGTCGGGCTTGTTGTCATAGACCAAACGGCAATAATCCGCCCACTCGAATTGCCGTGCCGTCGGTCCATCCAAACAGAATTTGGTGACCGGACGCATTTGTAAGACCGGGGCGGGATTGGTCGAAGAAATCGGGCATTCCACCGCTCCCGCGACGGCTTGCGTCTTGACTTTTCCGAATGCCTGCAGAAAGGCTCCGCCGCGCTATCCATGATCGTGCCAATGCCCGTGGGTGATGACAAGATGCGGCACGGCGCTTCACTGCCGGAGAATCGAGCGTTGTCCCGGCTTGTCTGACGCGTCAACGATCGCCCCAGCACGGCCAGTCACCCCACTGCACCGGCGCAGTGGTCTCTCCATCACCGGCCAAAGCCGGCGATTCTGCCAAGACCCAAATGGCTGCCAGCAATGCCAGCCAAACTGGTCGATTCATCAATATCGGTTGCTGCATCATTTTGTGAGTTGACCGGATTCACCGTAAATGCGGAATTCCCAGAGCCCGGGTTCGCCTTCCAAAATGGTCAGCTTGAGATACCGGGCGCGGACCGTCTTCTCGTCGCGATGTGGCGAGCGCAGAATCACGTCTTCATGCCCGCCATACGGCTGCCACGTCGCGCCATCGAGCGACCATTCGAGCCGATACGCATGACCGGCGGCGGGCTTGACGAAATACGCCTCCGTCCGGCGAATGTCGCGCGGCACGCCGAGGTCCACTTGAAACCACGCATTGCTGTCGCCAGCTGCAGCGAGCCAACGCGTGCCGTTGAAATCGTCCAGCGCATTTGCGGGCGCGAAGGTTTCCACGCGATCCAAACTGCGATCGCTCCTTGGCCGCACACGAGAATTCGGGCGAACCGAGGATGCGGTGGCGCGCGCATCAAGCGCCAGGTTTGGAGACGAATTCGTCGTCGGCCGCAGCGCCCCCACGCCGGTCTTCGTCAGCTTGACCGGCTGAATCGTGCCGTCCGGATTGAAGTTCATCTTGTCGGCGTAAATCTGCCGCGTCGTTCCGCCGCGCCCGTATTCGAGATAGACGAAATACCATTGATCGCTGCCTTGCGGATGGAAGAAACAGCCGTGACCGGGACCGAAAACCTTTTCCGCGTGATCCGTGGTGGCGATGATGTCCTGCTCCGGCGTTTCCCACGGTCCGAGCGGCGAAGTGCGGCTCATCATGTAGGCGTATTGATATGCCTCGTTACCGCCGAGGGTGTAAAAGTAGTAGTAGATGCCGTTGCGTTTCGTCAGAAACGGGCCCTCGGAATACCCCTCGCGTTTCGTCGGGAGATTGATCAGCGGGCCGTCCGGCGACAGCAGGTCCGGCTTGAGTTTCACCATGCGTCGGCGGGACCAAACCACGTAAGCCTGTCCATCGTCGTCTATGAAAACTTCCGCATCAATGGTGCTTTTCTGCTCAATCGGAAATGGCCGGAGCGTCGCCTTGGTGACGTGCCGGCCATCGGGCGCCACGAAAGGCCCCAACGGCGAATCGGCTACAACCGCCGTGATCTTGCCGTCCAATGTCGGGAACGAATAGTAGCGTCCGTTCTTGTGAACCACCGTGCTGGGCGCCCAATACTTCAGGTCGAAATCAGCCGGAAAACTCGATCCTTCAAAACTCCAGTTTCGAAAATCCTTTGATTGCCACACGACGGGAGTTCCCGAAGTGGCCAACCCCTGCCCCCAGCCATCCGTGGTGGCGTAGCAGTAAAAGGTGCCGTCAATGTCCACGATGCTCGGGTCGGCCACCATGTCGGGAATCAGCGCCCGGCCGAAGTTGAGCTTGTCATTGTCCGGCGGCAGCACGGCGGAATCGCCTTTGCCAAACCCAGCGTCGGTCAGGTCAATGATCCGCCGCCCGTCCACAAAGCATTGGATGCGCTGGCCCGTCACTTCGATTTTGAGGGCATACCAGCGGCCAGTTTCGATCACTTCACCAACCCTCGTTCCAACAGGAGAGCGTTCCCCATCAAGAGATTTTTCCAGCGCGGCGGCCGTGTTGTTCCAGCCGCCGAGGTTCAGCCAGTAATAATTCTCGGAATCGCGCGCGCCAAAGCCCACGAGGAAGCCCTCCGCGCCGCCGAGTTTCTTCGCGCGAACCAACACAGTGTAATTCGTCGCCGGATTCTTGAACGTAAATCTCGTCAGCGCGGGCGTCGCGCTGGAAGTCTGACGCAGCACGCCATTCGTCACCAACCAAACGCCGCCCTCCGGCACCCAGCTGGAAACCTGCGCATCGAACGAATCGTTCAACACGACATTCTTGCCGCAAACAACATTCGCGTCGTCAAATTCCACCTGCGTGTTCCACGAGCCGAGCATGATGCCGTCGGCGGCCTTGGCCAGAGCTGTCGTTTGAGCCAGTAGCGGCGCGCCTGAAACAGCGGCGATCGTTGCGATCAACTTTACGGTCATCCGAAGTGTTTTCATAAAAGTCATTCAAATTTCCACCAGTCAAACCTGGTAGCTTCGCCGCTGGTGAAACGGAAATACAGGTCATGCACGCCGGCTGCAGGTTTGACCCGGCAGGATGCGGTTTCCCATTTTGCTGCGCCTCCAGTGTTCGGCGCCAGGCAAGTTCCAATCAGCGGACCGCCCGGGTTGTCGAGACGTAGTTCAATTTTCCCGTCCCTGGCTGCCGAGGCGACTGAAGCGGCAAAGGACTTCGCCCCCTTGCCGAAATCAACTCCCTGCACCTTGATGAAAGCATTCGTGCTGGTCGGATAAACGCAAATTCCTCCCTGGCTGCCGGGCTCAGACTTCATCCCTTCACTCCAGCACATCGTCTCAGCTTCAGTGCGCGTATAAGGGTTCAGGGTGCCGATCTGTCCGACAGCTTTAGCCTCATTCCACCACGGGATCTCGCGAATCGTTCCGTCCGGGTTGTATTGGATTTCGGCCACGCAAACCGAACGCCGCTCGCGGTGTTTGTCGGTCAGGGCGAAGTTTAGTTTGTAATTGAACCCGAATACATAGGAGCCGCCTTTGTAATCAATGATGCCGGGATGATTCCCGCTGGAACGACTGTCAGGCTTCATGATGTAGCCCTTGAAGTTCCAAGGGCCGGAAGGGCTGTCGCTCAAGGCGTAGCCAATGCCTTCCGGACAACAAGTGGAAGCATACGCCATGTAGTAATGACCGTTGCGTTTATAGGCCCACGGTCCTTCCTGATAATGAAATGCATCCGGCTGTCCATTTACCTTCGCAAAGGAGGGGTCTTTGACGATCTCGCCGGAGGTGGAGATCATGTCCTCATTGAGCTTCACATACCAGAGGTTGGGATTGCCCCAGTAAAGGTAAGCCTGCTTGTCATCATCAATAACCACGGTTGGGTCAATATACCCCTCGCCCTTAACCAGCGGACGTCCGAGCGCATCTTTGAAGGGTCCGGTCGGTTGATCCGCAACGGCGAGCGCGATGGCGTTCCCGGGCGCAAACACCGTGGCATATAAATAGAATTTTCCATTCCGCGCGACCACTTGCGACGCCCAGGCGCCATTGTCCTTCTTGGCCCAGGGAAAGGTCTTTAACGAGGCGACGGTGCCGTGATCCGTCCAGTTCACCATGTCCATGGACGAATAGCACTGCCAGTCGAACATCCGGAATCCGTGCGCGTCGTCCTCATCGTGGCCGGTGTAAAGATAGACGACGCCATCATGCACCAGCGGGGCAGGATCAGCGGTGAACTTTGTCTGCACGACGGGATTGGCGCCATTGCCCACGCCTGGGCCGAGCATGATGTCATTGCCTTTCTGCGCCAGTGCTGTCATTTGGTCCAGAAGTGACAGAAAGGCGATGAATGCGATCAGCGCCAAACGATTGTTACATGGTTTCATGAAATTTTTGAACTCCGCATCGCTTTTGAAGCGGCCCTGCATAGCCGACAAACGTAACGGCAGGTGAAGGAATCAACATCCACATAACCGGCGTCCGTGTCGATATTGTAAGAATACGAGTCTCTGTCATCGAGTCCCCACGTCGAGCGCAGCTTTTGGTTTTCATCTTGTCGGATTGAATCGGACAACGCAGCCGCCACCGGGCCGCAAAGTCAGATGCACAGCCTCGCCGCGTGCGGCGGACTTCTCCTCGCGCTGGTAGGCGTCGTCGCGATCCGGTGCGTCGCCCAGTTGG
>Ga0068856_100000262_pt1 | contig 57470 bp, 50 predicted proteins | sample KBSCornC62_FD_66595 | JGI IMG/M metagenome (GOLD analysis project Ga0068856, IMG submission 66595) | Corn rhizosphere microbial communities from Kellogg Biological Station, Michigan, USA - KBS Corn C6-2 | ecosystem: Host-associated > Plants > Roots > Rhizosphere > Soil ...
CAATTGTTTTTCGAGTTCAGGGCATATTTCTTTGCAAAAGTCGTCGACGTTTACAAATATTTCGATAATTTTATCTCTGAGCATAGGGTGGTGATGATTGCTAATTAATTGATTGTCAACTATTTATAAGCAAAAATCATGCCCTTTGCTCTCATTCTGACACTTTTTCTTATCCCGAACTCACGTTACATTAAATAAAAGTCCACCTGCCAGCTTTTTCCGGCTGGGATAAGAGAGATAATTTACACCCAATAATACATTCTGGTTTAACCAAACCCGATCCGTAAATCCAATTTAAGGGAAATAACGCCCATTGTGTCAAAATAACACAATAAAATTTCCAAATCTCAGCCCAATCGTTTAGCTTTACCCTAACCACATAAACTAAACAAACATGACTTTGAACAGGCGCAAATTTTTGCAGGGGGCTGGTACGCTGGCGCTCGGCAGTATGGTTTTATCAGGCCGGGCGGCATCGCTGCTTGAGCATCGGCCGGGGCACAAAGTAGGGCTGCAGCTTTTTACTTTTTTCGGCATCATTGATGAGGATGTTAAAGGAACGTTAACCAAAATAGCCGCCATCGGCTATAAAGAGATCGAGTCGGCTTTCAGCAAAAAGGGCGGTTATTACGGCATGAAGCCAAAGGAATTTAAGGCAATGGTGGAGGGCCTGGGCATGACCTGGAAGTCGCACCACGTAATTGGGGCGCCGTTTAAGCTGCCTAAAGGGTATAAGATGCCAAATGGCGCCGATGGCAAGCCAATGGTAATGCCGGTGATGCTGAACCTGCGCGATAATATGCAGCAATTGGTGGATGAAGTGGCCGAAGGCAAGCTGGAATACCTGGTTTGCGCCAATATACCCACTGATACGCTGGACGACATTAAATCGAGCATAGTGACGCTGAACAAAACGGGCGAGGCGTGTAAAAAGGCCGGGATACAATTTTGTTACCATAACCATGATATGGAATTTAAAACGGTGGATAGCAAAGTGCCGTATGACCTGCTGCTGAGCGAGACTGATGCCAACAACGTAAAAATGGAGCTCGACCTGTGCTGGGTTACCAAGGCCGGTAAAGATCCGGTCGAACTGTTTAAGTCCCACCCGGGCAGGTTCCCGCTATGGCATGTTAAGGACCTGGATGCAGCGAGGGTAGGCCCGGCGCCCGTAGGCAGCGGAGTAATTGACTTTAAGCGGATATTTGAAAACCAAAAGGTGGCGGGGATGAAACACTTCTTTGTGGAGCACGATATGCCCAAGGATGCTTATGCCAGTATTAAAAGCAGCTATGATTATATTACAGGCACGTTGAAGGCGTGAGGAAGCTTAAAGCTTAAAGCGGAAAGAAAACAGCAAAAAGCAGACAGCAAACCCTGGCTAAAAAATTTTCAGCTACTCGTCACAAGTAATGCAAAAAAGCTTTTAGCTTTCTGCTTTAAGCTTTCCGCTCAAAAACCTAATTTTTCAGGAACGAGGCGCTCGGCTTTATCGCCATGCGTATATTCCTTACGCGGTTCTTCACCCAGGTGTAAACCGATGAATATTCCACATAATTGCGGATGGAGTCGTCATTGCGAATGGCGGTAACCATATCGCGCAGCATGGTCCGCAATTGCGATCCGCGGCTGGCGTTGGTAACAATTTCTTCCAGCTGATCGGCGTAAATTACAGCTTCGTCCTCGTTATCAAACAGCAGTTCAGTATTTTCCTTACCCCTGGCCTTAAGGCCTTTGGAAGGCAGCGGGATGCGGTTTTTCCTTAAATCGGCAAATGTGACACGGGTGGGCCCGGTTGGCGGTAGATTGATGCGTAACATAATATTTAAAAGTTTTTCATTTATTCCTGTCTCATAAACTCCTGCACAAACTCATCATTCATTATAGCTGCAATAATATCATTTATCGCCAGATATTGCGTAGTCGTTTTGTCATTTATTTCCGTCGCCATATCTTCCAGCTGTTCGGCATAAGTTACAGCCTCTGCTTCATCGTCAAACTTTAAAATCACATCGTCATTTATCTCGGCGTCAACACCCGATGGCGGCGGGGGTATTCCGTAACGCTCAAAAAATGAGAAGCTTAAGTTGGATTGTCCCTGCGATGGAACGATGATCTTCAGCATAATATTTTTTGCTTTTATAACACCATAAATCCAAACCTGTTTTAGCTATTTAACAATACGAATTAAACGAAATAATTATTACAAGGTTGGGTGTATTTTTAAACAATTATCAAACTTTGTTAATATCGGGCTGATTGCAGGCTAACGGATCATCACGCCCACCTTATTTACCACCGGCAGCCGCGTAAAATTCATTTCGACGATGCTTTCAGGTAAAAAAATGAATTTCTTGTCGTAAATCTCCCGCCCGATGTAATAGCTCAGCCAATATTCATTGTTCAGGCCGAAGGTTTGCTCATCAATCGGTTCGATGAGCTTGAACGAACCCTGCTCAACCCGCGGGAACATGTGCCGCAGGGTGGAGGTTTTTACCTGCTCGCCATTTTTTTCGCCGTATCCCCTCGAGGTGATCAATACATTCTCGATTGGTTCATTTTTCAGGTTGATGAGATAAACATACCATACTTTGCTTTCCGCGGATTCTTTTTCAAGCGCCACCGCAATAGCAATATCCTTAACTTTATTTTCGGGGAGGTCTTTGATCATTACATTTTAGTGATTAGAGACTGGAGATTAGAGATTAGGAGAAAAGTTAAACCGATCTTAACTGATCACTAATCTCCAGTCCCTGATCTCTATCCTCACTTCTTCTTCACAAACTTCTTTCCTGTCTTCTTCGGTTCTTTCTCAGCAGCGGCAGCCAGTTCCCTGCACTCTTCAAAGGTAAGCGATTTGGGGTCTTTCCCTTTGGGTATTTTAACGTTTAATTTTCCAAACTCGATATAAGGGCCAAAACGGCCGTTCAACACTTTTACTGTCGCGTCTTCATCAAAGGCTTTTATCACGCGCTCGGCATCCTTTTTACGTTTTTCGATGATGATCTCTATCGCCTGTTCTTCCGATACCTGTAATGGATCGATCTCTTTCGGCAAGGAGTAAAAGGCATTGTTGTGCCTTACATAAGGGCCAAATTTGCCAATGGCCACGGTTATTTCCTTTTCTTCAAAAATGCCTGCCTTTTTTGGCAGCTTAAATAATTCCATCGCATCGCCCAGCGAGATGGTCTCGATGCTTTGGCCCGTCCGCAAGCTGGCATACAAGGGTTTTTCTTCCGCGCCGGCTTCTCCGTTAGTTTCGCCCACCTGCACAAACGGACCAAAACGGCCTATGCGCACTGAAACTTTTTTACCGCTTGCCGGGTCTATGCCCAATTCGCGTTCACCGGTGGCTTTATCGGCGGTTTTAACGGTACTTTCAACTTCTTTGTGAAAAGGGGTGTAAAAGTCGCGGATCATATCGGTCCATTCCGTCAATCCCTGAGCAATATCATCAAACTGTTTTTCAACCGTGGCGGTAAAGTTAAAATCCACAATATCCACAAAGTACTGCACCAGGAAATCATTCACCACCGAACCGATGTCGGTAGGGAAGAGCTTGCCCTTTTCGGCGCCGGTATTTTCTGTCTTCTCAGCCCTGGTGATCTTGTCGCCTTTGAGCGTCAATACGCGGAATGCCCTTTGTTTTCCTTCGCGCTCTTCTTTAACCACGTAACCGCGGTTTTGTATGGTTGATATGGTAGGGGCGTAGGTTGACGGGCGGCCTATGCCCAGCTCCTCCAGCTTCTTTACCAGGCTCGCCTCGGTGTACCTGGCCGGCGGGCGCGAAAAACGCTCCGTGGCCAGCATTTCCTGCAGCTCCAGCCGCTGGCCCCTGGTTAGCGGCGGCAGCATGGCATTTTCACCATCCTGCAGGTTATCTTCTTCCTCGTCACTCGATTCGAGATACACCTTCAGGAAGCCGTCGAACTTCATCACCTCGCCATTGGCAACCAATTCCTCTTTTCGGGTGGATATGCCGATCCTGGCGGTGGTTTTCTCAAACTGTGCTTCACTCATTTGCGAAGCGATGGCACGTTTCCATATCAGGTCGTACAAGCGCATCTCGCCCGAGTCGCCTTTTATATTGTGCTGGTTAAAGTACGTTGGCCTGATAGCTTCGTGTGCTTCCTGAGCACTGGCGCTTTTGGTTTTATACTTGCGCAGTTGGTGATATTTGTTGCCGTACGCGGATACGATCTCCTGTTCAGCGGCATTTAATGCCGTATCCGACAAATTAACCGAATCGGTACGCATATAAGTAATATGGCCCGACTCATACAGCTTTTGAGCCACCTGCATCGTCCGCGAAACGGAAAATCCTAATTTGCGGCTTGCTTCCTGCTGTAATGTTGAGGTAGTAAACGGGGCAGCCGGCGCACGCTTGGTTGGCCTGGTCTCTAACGAGTTGATTTGAAATATCGCCCCGATACAATCATGCAGAAATTTTTCCGCATCTTCCTGTTTGCTGAAACGCTCGGCCAACTCGGCTTTGAATGCCTCCTTACCCTTCCCAAAAATGGCGGTTATTTTAAAAGCGGCTTCGGTTTTAAATTTATTGATCTCGCGCTCACGCTCGACGATCAGCCGGACGGCAACCGACTGTACCCGGCCCGCCGACAACGAAGGTTTTACTTTTTTCCATAATACCGGCGAAAGCTCGAAACCCACCAGCCTGTCCAGCACGCGGCGGGCCTGCTGGGCATTAACCAGGTTATAGTCAATTTTCCTGGGTGTTTCAATCGCTTTTAATATGGCCGGTTTGGTGATCTCGTGAAAAACAATGCGTTTGGTCGTCGCATCTTTGAGGTCCAGGGTATCATAAAGGTGCCAGGATATGGCTTCTCCTTCGCGGTCCTCATCGGATGCCAGCCAAACCATCTCGGCCTCTTTAGCAAGTTTCTTTAATTCACTCACCACCTGCTTCTTATCGGCCGGAACCTCGTATTTTTGTTTAAAATTATTGGCAATATCTATTGCATCGTCCGACTTCACCAGGTCGCGTATATGCCCGTAGCTCGACTTAACCGTAAAGTCTTTGCCCAGGTACCCTTCTATGGTTTTGGCTTTCGCCGGAGATTCAACTATAAGCAGGTTTTTGGCCATTTAAGCAGTTATTTTTTGCAAATAAAACATAAAGAAAGCTAAACGCAAGAAGAAAATTGAAATGGTGTAATGTTGCAAGGTTGAAATGTTGGAAAGTTGTAAGGTTGAAATGTTGGAAAGTTGCAATGTTGTTAAATCGGAATGTCGTACAGTGGTAAGGTTGGCATGTCGAAAAAATACGGCTTCAAATAACGTTCCAACCTTACAACATTTCAACATTCCAACAAAAAATCACATCAAAAAGCCGCCGCCCAGCAGATCATTTCCTTCATAAAAAACAGCGGATTGCCCCGGCGCAATGCCTGAAACGGCGTGATGAAAATCAACTTTCATGTGCCCGCCCATTTGTACAACAGTACTTTGCATGCCGGCATCTTTATACCTGATCTTAGTAATCGCTTCAATAGGCTCAGCGATGGTTTCATATTTCACCAGGTTAACGTTTCGCACCCAGGCTTCTTTACGTTCCAGTTCGTCAACGGTACCTAAAACGACTGTATTGGTTTCGGGCTCAATGCGGGTCACAAACATGGGCTGGCCCAATGCAATACCCAGGCCTTTGCGCTGGCCAATGGTATAAAACGGATAACCCTGGTGTTTGCCCACAATGGTGCCGTTAGTCAATACAAAATTGCCCCCCGCAACACGTTCCTCCAGGTCCTCCACTTTGTGCCGCAGGAAGGCCCTGTAGTCATTATCAGGCACAAAACATATCTCATAGCTTTCGCTTTTACCGGCAAGCTCAACCTGGCCCATATCCAGCGCCATCTGCCTGATCTCCGGCTTTGAAAAACTGCCCAGCGGGAATTTTGTGCGTGATAGGTTTTTTTGCGATACGCCCCACAGTACATAGGATTGGTCCTTGTTTTCATCCCGGCCCTTCGAGATCACATAACGGCCGTTATCTTCCAGCCGGATATTGGCATAATGGCCGGTGGCAATAAACTCACAGTCCAGCTTATCAGCCCTTTTTAGCAGGGCTTCCCATTTAATGTGTGTATTGCAAAGTACGCATGGGTTTGGTGTACGCCCGGCAAGGTATTCGTCGACAAAATTATCGATCACAAAATCGCCGAACTCACTGCGGATATCAAGGATATAGTGCGGAAAGCCATAGCCGACGGCCAGTGCGCGCGCATCATTAATACTGTCAAGGCTGCAGCAGCCGGTTTCTTTTGAGCTGGTTCCTGATGAGGCATAGTCCCAGGTCTTCATCGTCAGGCCGATCACTTCGTACCCCTGCTCATGCAGCATTACCGCGGCGACGGAACTATCCACCCCGCCGCTCATTGCTACTAATATCCTGCCGTGCTTACTCATGCGGCGGCAAAGATACCTTTTTTAACAGTTATCTCAGTTTATTGTCCGTCAGGGGCTGGTAAAATGTCCGTCGTAATACTTTCGGCGTGGTCCACCAGATGTTTCCTAAAGATTAATTCAGGAATGGAAACAATATTCCCCGCGAAATAAAGTTATTAGCAATAATAGTGATACACTGACTATTAAACTGCGACGAGAACACAGTTCCCTGGCCCCGGGAGAACGGACATGCATCAGAAAATTGTTTTAAAAGTTAATTTTTTCAGGCCTGGTGTAGTGATTTGCATCAACCCCATGAAAGTTTGGCTATCAAGTTGATGAAGGAATAAATGTAGAGTTGACTTTTATTAAATTATGTAACCGTTTTATTGAATTTTTCGTAAAAGTTCTTAAAGATTTTGTAACACTGTTTTTACATTATAAATTTGTAAACCCTAATTAATAACATATAATGATTGCTCGTTTAACGCTTGAACAAAAATTGCAAGCTGTAATTTTAGCGATTATTTGCTTTATTGCAATGGCAGATTATCTGATCAAGTAATTTGGCAAATTTAAAACAGGAACAGGGTGTACATTACAAAATGTACACCCTTTTTGCTTTATAGCCCTCTCTGTCCACGCGTCGGCGTCTCCCCCTAAATTTTGCGGAGAAAGACTTTATTTCCTTCCGTTCAGTTAGGGCGATGCCGGGGAAAGGGCAAATCAACTCCGCACTTGTCCGTCGCCCCTTACCTGCCATTTGTAGCTGGTGAGCTCAGCCAAACCCATCGGGCCGCGGGCGTGCAGTTTTTGTGTGCTGATGCCTATCTCCGCGCCTAAACCAAATTGAGCCCCGTCTGTAAACGCAGTGGAAGCATTCACATAAACCGCGGCGGCGTCCACCTGGTTTAAAAAGGCGTCGGCGCGCGCGGCATCCTCTGTAATGATCGCTTCGCTGTGTTTTGAACCGTACCTTGCGATATGTTCAACAGCTTCATCAAAAGTATCCACTATTTTCAGCGCCATCCGTAATGATAAAAACTCCGTGCCGAAGTGCTCAGGGCGGGCATGGCTCAATATCCCATCAGGGTAATGGCCTTTAAGGATCATAAAGGCCATCTTATCTGCATATATTACCACGTTTTTGGCCGCCAGGGGTTTCACCAGGGCCGGCAGGTCCTTCAGGCGCGAATAATGAACGATCAGGCAGTCAAGCGCGTTACAAACGCTGACGCGCCGTGTTTTTGCGTTAAAAATTATTCCAGGGGCCTTCGCCAGGTCGCCAAATTCATCAAAATAAGTGTGAACGATGCCCGCGCCGGTCTCAATCACCGGCACCTTACTGTTATTGCGCACATGATCGATCAGTTGCTGACTGCCCCGCGGAATAAGCACATCAACATAACCGACGGCGTTAAGCAGGGCATCGGCGGCCTCGCGTTCAGGTGGCAGTAAAATGATCACGCCGGGATCCACGCCATGCTTAACCAAAACCTTGCGGATGATGGCCGCGATGGCCTGGTTGGAGAAATCGGCATCGCTGCCGCCTTTCAATATACAAACATTGCCGGTTTTAAAGCAAAGCGAAAACACATCGAAAGTTACATTAGGCCTTGCCTCGTAAATTACCCCGACTACCCCAAGCGGCACCACAATTTTGGAAATATGCAATTCGTTAGACATGGTTTTTTTTGAAAGAACACGCCCCAGCGGGCTTTTCAGTTTCGCCACGTTCTTTATTTCGGCAGCAATATCAGCAATGCGCGCCGCAGTGAGTTTTAAGCGGTCATATTTCGGGTCGCGGTGATCCATACGGTCCAGGTCCTTTTGATTTTCGGCTAAAAGATGGTCCGTTTGGGCGATGGCTTCTTCCGCCAGTTCGTTCAGCACCCGGTTGATTACATCCGGTGCAAGGCTTTTTCGGCCGGCCAGGCGAGCTTGTTCAAAATAAGCTGTATAGCTGCGTTCTTTCACCAACATTTTGACCTCCTTATAGCTTCGGCTACTGTTAATTTTCTAAATAAAGATAGTCATAATGTATCAGCGCCTTTTGATTTTTTTGTCCCATCATTTCGGCCGCGCGGTCCGAGCCGTATTCGGCTATTCCAAGGCCTATAGGGCGGTTATGTTCATCCACCAATTTGACGATCTCGCCTTTTTTGAATTCAGAAAGTATGTTGATCACGCCCACCGGAAGCAGGCTTGAAGCTTTTGCCGAGGTAAGCGCGGCCACGGCGCCTTCGTTCACCTGCACAATCCCCTTAGCGAAATTGCCGGCATGCGCTATCCACTTCTTTTTACCGGAAGCCGTTTTACTGGGGACAAAATGGGTGTGCGGTATATTGTCCGCCAACACGTCGGCTAAGATATTATCCCTGGTGCCATTGGCTATATGCACTGAAATACCCAATTGCGCGATTTTTTGCGCCATGGTTGATTTGGTGATCATCCCGCCCCGCCCGAATTGTGAACGCCCTGAACTCACAAACGATGAAAAATCAAGTGCCTTGCCGTTTATTTCCTCAATAACTTTGGTGTCTTCTTTTTCAGGATCGCCGTCGTAAATGCCGTCTACATTGGTAAGTACGATCAGTGCCTGCGCGTTCAGCATGGACGCGATCAGGCCGGCCAGCTCGTCATTATCGGTAAACATCAGTTCGGTGACCGATACCACGTCATTTTCATTCACCACCGGGATCACATGGTGCTGCAGTAAAATTTTGAGGCAGTTCTTCATGTTGAGGTAATGAAGCCGGTCGCGAAAATCCTCTTTGGTCACCAGCACCTGCGAGCACAGGATATTATATTTTTCGAACAGGCCGGCATAAGTATTGATGAGTTTTACCTGCCCGATAGATGCAAACAACTGCCGGGTAGCTACCGAATCAAATTTTTCGGAGATGCTGATCAAACTTTTGCCCGATGCCACCGCACCTGACGAAACCAGCACTACCTCTTTGCCGCCGCGTTTGATGGCTGCGATCTGTTCAACCAGGTGCGCTATGCGGTCCAGATCAGGCAGCCCATCCTTTTTAGTGAGGACGTTCGACCCGATCTTGATTACAATACGCTGGTAGTTAAATGCCATTTATTAGCTGATAAATGGCGCAATATACGGGTAAAATGATATAAATGTTATCGATTTTGGTATAAAATAGCTTTTGTTGCTACGAAAAAGGAGTAAATAGCACGAAATATGATTCAACCCTCATCGTTTTGAGGTATTTTTAAATGATTTTGTCCGGTATTGGTATAAAAATTAATTAAAACTAATCAAAATTGCAATTTGAAAGTAGCAAAGTAGGTTGTTCGAAGTGTCAGACCAATGACTAACCAATATAGCTTATTTGAGTGAGAAACCTATTTTTACCAATAATTTTTCGTTATACCAAAAAGGCCTCTTAAATGATATTAGTTAAATTGCGGTGCTTAAATTATTACATGAAACAAACCCTTTTCACCTTTGCAGCAATTGTGATGTTTTGCTCTTGTGGCCAGGATCATAATTCTTCCACGGCAAAAAAATCCACGTCGACAACGCACGCGGATTCTGTTCAATTACTTGTTCGGCAATTTGCTCCTTTTATCAATGGTTTTTGGGTGCAAAAAGATTATGTAAAAGCGATGAAATCTACTAAATCTCCCCGAATAGCCTATGAGCGTGTTAAAAGTGACGTGATAGCGATCAGAATTAACTTGGATGATATTAAAGGCGATAGTTTAAGGATGCCAACAGCAATATCAAATCACGAGGCCGGCTGGATGTATTTAAAAGTAAAAAGCGGACATAATAATCAGACACTGGCGACCAACAACTTGCCCGGGTCTGATTTTAGTGAATTGGGGTATGAGGTAAAATCGGGCGATACAAATGTTGTAATCTATCATTATGCCCCCAATAAAAGATTAATAGAAGCCATTTCATACATCAAAGAATTACCACAAACAAATCCCGAAAACAAATTGGTCAACGTAGGTTACCGGATAGTCAACCAGGTTCTAATAGCTGGGAATTATAGTACAACAGACTCTAACGGTCACCCGGAAATGGTTAAGATGGATAATGAAGGTAATATTACTGGCTTCGGCGATTTTTCAGCATATGAGGTGAATATCGATTTTGCCGAAGGGATGCTAGAAAATTTGGACGACATCAAGTTCACTAATACCGGTGGCAAAGACAGGCCATCTTACATATTTAAAATTGACGCGGATACGCTGAACCTGTACCAGGAATTACAAAACGCCGATTCAACCGAACTGGTGAAAGGCAGACTGATATATCGGCTGGTAAAATCGAAAGTTAAATAGTTTGTTCAAGGAGAAAGCCCCAAAGCATTTGTGGGCTGTCCAAAAAGAATTAGCAAACACTACGTGATATAACCCTTTACGTATTGTTTGGTCAATTCTTCCTGCGGATCCTGTAAAACCTGTTCGGCCGGGCCGGCTTCGATGACTTTGCCCATGTAAACAAAGATGATGTAATCAGATATCCGCGCCGCCTGCCGGAGGATGTGCGTAACCAGTACAATGGAGTACTTTTCTTTCAGCTTGATAAACAGGTTTTCGATAATGTGGGTAGATACAGGGTCGAGCGCTGACGTGGATTCATCCCCTAAAATGATCTCCGGGCTGACCGCCAGGCCGCGCGCCAGGCACAAACGCTGCTGCTGCCCGATGGACAGGCGGTTTGCCGAAGCGTTAAGGCGGTCTTTTACTTCCTCCCACAAACCGGTAGCGCGCAGCTGCCGTTCAACAAGCTCATCCAGCACCGCCTTTTTCCGGGTACCGTGAATGCGGGGGCCATAAGCCACATTATCATAGATGGACATGGGCAGCGGACAGGGACGCTGTGACAGCAATCCCATTTTTTTCCGGATGCGGGTTACCTCGATGCCGGGATCATAAATATTCTCGCCGTCAACCAATACTTTCCCGGTGATCTTTACATCGCTTGAGGTATCCAGCAAACGGTTAAAGGTTTTGAGCAAGGTGGTTTTGCCGCAACCGGACGGGCCGATAATGGACGTTACTTTTTTGTCAGGAATATCAATATTGATATCCTTTAAAATATGCTGGCTGCCAATCTGCACGTTTAAACCCTTAACGCTGATGTGGGTTTTCTTCGCCGCTACGCTTTCTGTTTGTAAAACTTCCTGATACATATCTCTGATAATATAGTGATGATCAATACAATAACTGTTAATACCAATGCGGATGCATAGCCGCGGCCCTGCACTTCGGCTACCGGGCTGCTCAGCTGGAAAAAGATGGCCAGCGGTAGCGAGGCAGCGGGCTCGTGGAGTGACGTCGGGATATTATCACTAAAGCCCGCCGTAAAAAGTACCGATGCTACGTCGCCGATGGCCCGGCCGAATGATAATAATATCGCGGTGAAAATACCCGGCCTGATCTGCCTTAAAATAACCTTTGCGGTTTCCCAGCGGGTGGCGCCAAGGGATAGCGTTGCGTCGCCCAGTTCGGACGGAACGGTACGGATGACCTCGTCAAGCGTTCTCACTAAAATAGGTATGACGAGCAGCGTAACGGCAATGATCCCCCCTAAAAGTGAAGCGCGCAAACCGAAGCAGACCATGATCAAAAAGCCGAACGCCCCGTAAACGATGGAGGGTATCCCAAACAACACATCATAAGCCATTCGCAGCGTATTGACCAGGAATGTTTTACCATTGATGTACATATTGATAAAAATGGCCACGGGGATGCTGATGGCCAAACCTAAAACCGTAGCGCCGCCTGCGATATACAGTGAGCCGATGATGGCATTTAATATCCCCCCCTCCTTACCTATATAAAAACCTCCGCCCGGCGTCTTGGTGATCATATCCAAATTCATATAAGGTGCGCCTTTATAAAATATGGTACCTACGATGAGGAAAAGGCTGCCTGAGATGATGATGGTAGCCAGCAGCATAAGCCCCTTGAAAAACAGTTCCTCAAATTTTCTTCTTTTCATGCTGCCAGTTTCCTTTCCAGGCGGGCCAGTATTACCCGCGAAATAATGTTAAATAATAAAATGATGATGAAAAGCAGCAAGGCAGCAAACATCAGGGCTGAATCATACAGCGGGATGGACATCATATCCCCATAGTTATTGGCGATCAGCGCCGGCAGCGGATAGCCCGGATCAAAAACCGAATGGGGCACAACCGCATTGTTACCGCAAACCATCAGCACGGCGATCGTTTCGCCAAACGCGCGCGAAATGGCCAGTACCAGCGCGGCGATGATGCCCGGCAGTGCTTTGCGCAGCACTACTTTTTTGGTTGTTTCCCATTTCGTGGCGCCCAATGATGACGATGCATCGCGAAGGTCCTGTGGTATGGTACGCAAAACTTCGGTGATAATGCTTACGATGAGCGGGAAGATCATCACCGCCAGCACGATGCCGCCGGCCAATACGCTGTACCCGGTGGAAAAGTCGACAAAATGTGGAGCGATATGGCTTTGTATCAACGGAATAATAAACAATACACCCCAAACGCCAAAAATAACCGGCGGTATCCCCGAAAGCAGGTTAACAAAGGGGCTAAGTATTTTTTTTATCCGTGATGGCGCATATTCGGTAATATAAACAGCGGTAAGGATGCACAGCGGCAGGGCGATAATGATGGATATGGCGGTTACCCACAGCGTCCCCATGATGAAAGGATAAAAGCCAAACAGCCCTTTCATCGGTTTCCAGATGCTGGAGGTGATGAGCGTGCCCCATGACAGCTTGTGCAAAACGGGGACAGAATGGAGGTATAACCCGATGCCGATCAGCAATACTACCGATACGGACACGAGGGTGCATACCAGCATCACTTTTGAAAACACCCTGTCTTTAAATAACCTTAACCGGTACATTTCTATGGTTGATTGTTCATAGTTCATAGTTCATGGTTATAGTTTATCGTTGATGGTTAACCCTCATCGCATATGGAACCCCTTTTTTGTGCCATGAACCATCAATTATGAACCATGAACTACTCCACCTTCTTCAATTCCTCTTTTATTTTTGCGTTCGACAAGCGGATATAACCGTTCTCCTCCACGGAGGCCTGGCCGCTAGTCAGCACATATTTTACAAACTCGGTCAGCTCTTTGCGTTTCGGCTTGCCCTTAAATACAAAGCCGAGGTTACGGGCCGGCGGCGAAGGGTATTTTCCATCGGCGATGGCCGCGGTAAACTTGTCGATAGTGGCATAAAAGTTTTCATCCGGGTCTATTTTGCCGTTTTCGTTTACGTCTATGGGTAATGCGCGCACCCCGGCGATCGGCTTGCGCGTTTTTAAGTCATATAAATAGGCCAGGTTATTAAAACCGGTACCGGTAACGTCCTTTTGTACAGCCTGGGCCAGGCCGGGGTCGCCGAAAACGGCTATGCCTAGCAGGTCTTCCTGCTTTTTGCCCAAATATTTTGCCCAGGTTTCCGCCGCCCCGGCCGCGTCGGACCGGGTATAGATGTGCATCGGCACGGATACCCTGCCGGCCAGCTGATTCCAGTTTTTAATATTGCCGGTAATAAACACACCGGCAAACAGGCTTTTTTTAACCCCTTTGGCCAGCAATGCAGCCGCATCCGGATTAGCCGCATTAAACGTAGGCACCACCGCATCTTTAGTTACAAATACGGTGTACGCGCCTTTTTGAACTTCGGACGGGTCAATATCCCGCGAAGCCAGGCCAATATCCACCAGCCCGGATAAGGCGTCGGTAATGCCTTTGCCGGCTCCGCCCGCAGAAATATTGAACGTCACCTTAGGATGCAGTTTTTTAAACCCGTCGGCCCATTTAACAACCATTGGGTACAAGGCAAATGCGCCGGATACGCTGATGGTGCCCTGCAGGTCGTTGCCCTGTTCGCCGGAACTTCTTTTGAATGATGACGACGTGATCAATGCCCCTGCGGCAGTTAAAGTCAAAATAGTAAGTTGAATAAAATGTTTCTTTTTCATAAGTGTATATGTAGGGTGTTTTTGTATCCCCCTCCATGCCGGTCTTGCCGGCAAGAAGGGGCAGGGGTATTAAATGCCTGGCGGCCTGGGTAATTGCTGCCGGAATGTTTGCTTTTAATCTATTAACATTTTGCCACATGTTTATTTGCCAAAAGTGAAGAAGAAGGTTAAACGATAGATAAGGGTATGATCGTCGCCAACATACCCTGTTGTGCTGGAAAGCTGCTGATCGTGAAACTGCAAAAACCACACATTTGGCGAAAAGTGAATATTCGGCGCAGGTGTAAAATCTAAACCTGCCACATAAAATTTCTCTTTGGTATATGGGCCGTATGACCCGATACTGGTGTTAACCGTATAGGTAGTTGTACCTGTAATAAATTCTGTGTCGGGGTTGTAGGTATCAAACCGGGCAATAAACCCGAGCTTATTTTTAACTATTGACCCATAAGCATTAAAGGAAATTCCTGCCGCGGTTGCATTTGCCGGCGTTTTTGAAGTGCCGTCGGTTATGGTCACCGCATTGGTTATTTTTTCGGTGAATGCTTCTACACCAATAGTAAGCGCCGGTACCTGGTAAGCGATAACGCCTTTTAACATATGGTGCGCCTGTCCGCCCACGGTTGCCGTAGCCTGGGCCGTTCTGGTATAATCGGCATAGGCATCTATATAAAGCCTCTTATCTAAAAACCTGCCCCATATATCGCCGTAAAACTCTTTGTAAAAGCCGGTAGTGGGGCTTGCCGCCGAACCAATCGCTGCCTGGGTATTATTGCCAACCAGCAGGTTAAAGCCGAAATTTTTTGTTTGCGGGTCGAAAGTGCCCTGTAATCCGGCGCCCAAGTCGAAAGAGTTACCTAATTTATGAAAATCGGTAATGGTTCTTTCGGTCCAGCGATGGTTAAAAACCTGTTCGGACGACAGGTTCCAGGTAGGGGTGGGCTGCTCGCCGATGATAAAGTCGGTACCCGTCCAGATGTCCCGCACGCGGAGGTTGGCGTATTTAATGTAGAAAGACATCTTATTATCAACCAGATTGTCGCTGTTTGAGATGGAAGTACCAGTGGCTGGAGAGGTACCGGCATTTGGCTCGGAAGCAAGTAACAAAGTCGCCGCAAATTTTTTACTGATGTCATAGTCATACCCGAAATATAAACGGCGGAATTGGAAGGCATTCCGGTAAGTGGGTACGCCGGAATAGTTGGTTTCGCCGCCGCGGCTGCCATTGTCGGTATGGGCGTCGTAATACAAATCGCCGAAGGCATAGCCCCAAACGCGCCGGGTTGGCTTCCAGGAGGTGTCGGAGCCTGCCTTTTCAGGTGCTGCTTTGTTTGCGGATTTGATAAAATTCGTTAAGTCTGTTTTTACCGTTTGGGCGTTCGCCGCGGCGCCGGCCGTTATCAACGACAAGACCAGGACGCATAAGAGCAGGGATTTCAAATTGTAAAATGATTTCATGTTGGATGTTTGGGTTGAAATGCTAATTGAAAGTTCGATTTATGTTGTTAAAAAATGGATCCCTTATTTGTAACCTCCCCTATGTACCTATCAAATCTATAACTCCTATTAAACTGATGGGAGTAAAAGTATTAACTATTTTAATATTTCCAAAAGATTTTTTTAATTTCTTGGGAAGCGGCTTATAAAATGGTGTTCCGGGGCAAAGCTCGTTGTTATTTACTTATATTGATGTGTTTGTAAATTGCTGAATTTCAACATGGTTTAAAGGCCGTCCTTTCGTCAGCCGGACAGCTTCGGGCGAAACCGGGCAAAACGATGAGGGCCTTGTGCGGCTGCTGGGCACAGGAAACGGCGAAACCCTCTTGAGTGCCGTTAATAAAAAAATTAAAATACGAAAAATTTTGACTGAAGGGCCGGTACCGGGCGAACGCAGCAGGGTCAAAAGATTCCAGCCCTGGTTTTGCCTGGTTTGTCCAGAGGACTCCTGAACCATTAACCAAAAAAAACCGGCGACCCTTTCAGGACCGCCGGCTCACAAAACAAAAACAACATCAGGTCTATTCTATCTTATCCGCCTGTTTGATCTCATCAGAGGCGTGGAGGATTATTTTATCTTTGGGTTTCAGGCTGCCGAATATTTCGGTGGAGTCGCCGCTGGCGAGGCCCTCCTTAATATTAACCAGGTCGGCTTTGCCGCTGCTGTCCTTTACAACGTATTCATGCTCGGTTGAGCGCACAATGGCGCTGTTGGGTACCAGCAATGATTTTACACCCGAGCGCATAGGGATATTTACATCCGCGTACATGCCCGGTTTCAGCAGGCCGCCATCATTTGACACGTCGATTTCGATAGCTTCCTGCTGCATTTCGCCCAGTGAATTTGCCGAACGGCTGATCCTTGCCTTTTGCACCTGGCCCGGCATGGCATTGAAGGTAAATGAGACCGGCTGGCTGAGGTCGACCTTATCTACATAATCCTCCGGTATATAAACGGTGAGACGCATTTTGTGGATATCCTGCAACACCAGCATGGGCTGGTCCGTGGTTTTGCCGGGGGCGACGAGCGCACCCGGGGATACGTTGCGTTGAATGATCATGCCGTCAAACGGGGCATAGATCCGCAAATACGCCTCCATGGTTTTAACCGATTCCACATTCGACTGTTCTGATTGTGCCATGGCCTCGTCAGCCTTCATTTTGGCGGCTGCATTATCCAGGTCCAAAGGCGACACTGAACCGGGCTCCTTTGCCGCTTCTTTCAAGCGCTCGTATTTTTCTTTGCTGGCCTGGCTGTTTTCATTGGCCTGGAGATACCTGGAATTTGCGGCCTGGAGCTGCGATTCCATTTCCGGGGCCTCGAGGGTAACCAACAGCTGTCCCTTTTTTACAAGGGATCCCCGGTCGACGTATATTTGTTTTACAAACCCGTTTACCTTGGGGAAGAGGTTTACCTCGTTAAAGGGCACCAGCCTGCCCGGCAGCTTTGCCGAGCTTGAAAGGGCTTTTTCGGATACGCTGCCGAACTGGTATTTGTTAGCAACCTGTTTTGATGAGGCCGTCAGATCGACAGGTTTTTGATTGCCTGAACAGGCCGCAAGCAAACCGGCGGCGGCTATTGATAAATATGATCTATATTTCATTTGTTTTGATATTTAAGTGGGTGGTTTCTATTGATTCTTCGGGCATTAGTGATGGGGTGGAATAGGTAGTTTTATTTTGGACCCATGAAAACACTAAGGGTAAAATAAACAAGGCGGCAAGGGTTGAGGCAAAGAGGCCCCCGATAACGGCGCGGCCCAGCGGCGCGGATTGCTCGCCCGCTTCGCCCATACCCGAGGCCATCGGGATCATGCCGGCTATCATGGCAAAGCTCGTCATCAAAATCGGCCGCAAACGCACGGAAGCGCTGGTAATTGCCGCCCGCGTTGAATCCCGGAATTCAAGCCGCAGGCTTTCGCCGGTAGTGACGATCAGGATCGCATTGGCTACTGACACACCGGTGCTCATGATCATACCCATATAGGACTGTAAATTGAGCGTAGAGCCCGTTATCAATAGTGCCGTGAGCGATCCGAGTATTACCGCCGGAATAGTAACCAGTACCGTTAACGACAGCTTGAACGATTGGTAATTGGCCGCCAATAATAAAAATATAACCAGGATGGCGAACATCAGGCCATTTTGCAGGCTGCTTAGCGTATCCGTCAGCAAGCTCGACATTCCTTTCACCTCGGCAACCAAGCCTTTTGGCGGCGCGCCAATTGACTTTAATATATTTTGCACTTCGGTTGTGGCCGCACCCAAATCTTTTTTATAGATATTGGCGCTCACCGTTATAAATCTACGGGGGCCTGTCCTGTCATATTCGCCGGGTTCGTAATTAATTTTAAAATCAGCCACATCGGCCAGGGTTGGGCTGCTTTTTCCCTTCAGCAACGGGATCTCTTTCAGCTCGTCCATAGTATTCATTACATATTCGGGTATTTCAACCTGTATCTGGTACGTATAGGCAACCTTTTCATCCAGCCATTGATTTTTTTCGGTAAAGCGGCTTGACGACGTGCTTGCCGTAACGGAGCGGCCGATATCTGAAACATTCAGCCCCAGCTGCGCTACTTTAAGTCGGTCGAGGGTAATGGATATTACCGGCGATTTAAGCGGCTGCTCAATCTGCACATCCCTCAGATAGTTTACGTGTTTCATTTTATCAACCACTTTATCCGCGTAGCCTTCAATCTGCGCCATATCTTTTCCGGCAACCCGCACTTCGATAGGGGTAGAGGCGCCCTGGCTCATGATCTTTTCGGTCAGGTCAATCGGCTCAAACGTTATCCTCAGGTCGGGCAGGGCATAGGTAATGTTTTTGCGCAACGCATCCTTCAGCTCATCGGTGTTTATTTTGTAGCTTTCATCCAGCTCAACCTGCAATACGGCCTCATTGGTGCCTGCGTTAAAAACATACAGGTTGCTGGTGCCATAGCTGCTGGGCACCAGGCCGACATAAGCCGAGGTAATGGCTACGTGATGATTAACTGTTTTGTCAACAATTTTTAAAATTTGCTTTACGGCGTCCTCTGTTCTTTCCAGGCGGGTGCCGTCGGGCTCTTTTATCCGGATCTGGAATTGCCCGTTATTGATCTTCGGCATCATATCTTTACCGATGACGACAAAACAAAGCCCGGCCAGCGCGATCATGCTAACCAGGTAAACCGGGATAATGAGCTTTTTAAAGGGCATCAGGCGCGTGATGATACCGATGAACCGCATTTTTACCTTTTCAAAAAAATCATTTTGTTCGGGGTGGTTCCTTTCTTCTTCCAGGTGCCTGTTTATTTGGATTTCCTCGGGTCTGTCAAGCGCTTCGCCGGCATGCGCATGTATTTTATCATGGTGATACACCTGGTAGCGTTCGGCCTTTATCATCCAGTTGCCCAATATGGGCACCAGTGTTTGCGCTAAAACGTACGAAACGATCATGGTTAAGCCGATGGACAGCGACAACGGTAAAAACATGGCCTTTGGCACCCCGTTCATCAGGAACGACGGTGCAAATACCGCCAGGATACAAAGTAATATCAACAGCAGCGGGAACGATATTTCCTCGCAGGCGTCGTAGATCGCCAACCGTTTTGATTTACCCATTTCCAGGTGCTGGTGTATGTTCTCTATCGTCACCGTCGCCTGGTCAACCAGTATGCCGATAGCAAGCGCCAAACCGCTCAGGGTCATGATATTGATGGTTTGCCCGCACAAGCTTAATAAAAGTACGCCGATCAATATGGAAACCGGGATGGTGATCACCACGATCAGGCTGCTGCGTAAATCGCGCAGGAAAAGCAATACCATTAAACCGGTAAGTAATGCGCCGAGGCCGCCCTCGGTCATCAGGCTTTTGACGGCGTTAGCCACAAAAACCGACTGGTCGAATTCGTACGATATCTTCACATCGTCAGGCAGCAGGCTCTGCATTTCGGGTATTTTCTTTTTCAGGTCCTGCACTACCGACCAGGTGGAGGCATCGGCAGTTTTTATTACGGGGATATATACTGAGCGTTTACCGTTTATAAGGGCATAATCGACGGTAACGTCGGCGGCATCAGCAACCCTTGCAACGTCTTTCACAAATACGGGCGTCCCGTTTACCGTTTTTACCGGGATATTACCAAAGTCATCCGACTTTTTTTCGAGCGTGTTAATAGTAGTGGTAAACATGGTATTATCCAGTCGGAGGTAACCCGATGGAGACATCACGTTAAATTTTGCCAGCGCTTCTACTACCTCATCCGCAGTTAAATTGTAACTCCGCAGCTTATCCGGATCGACGCTGACCACGATGGAACGTGAATTGGCGCCGAACGGGGGAGGCGCCGATAACCCTGGCACTGACGCGAATAACGGCCTTATCCGGGTGGTCGCCATATCATAAATATCCTTAAGGCTCCGCGACTTAGCCGACAACACCAGCTCGCCCACGGGCAGCGAAGACGCGTCAAAGCGGACCACCTGCGGCGGTAAAGCGCCGGGCGGGAAAAATTTCATCGCGCGGTTTACCTGCAAAGCAACTTCTGCCGACGCCTCGGCCATATTAGTGCTTTCATAAAACGACAGCTTGATGAGGGTTAAACCCGTGATGTTTTTACTGGTAATGGTTTTTACCCCGTTGATGTACAGGAACTGGTCCTGCATACGGGTTGAGAAAAACCCCTCCATTTGCCGCGGCGACATGCCGCCGTACGACTCGATGATATATATAGTAGGAAGATTGAGCTTCGGAAAAATATCTATCGGTATATTTATTGCGCTGAGCACTGCAAAAATCAAAAGGCTCATGGTGATCACCACCATGGCAATCGGCTTTTTCAGCGCAGATGTGACCATTGACATAGTTTTATTATTTTAATAAGTTTAAGACGCTGTTAACCTGGTTCTCTGTGATTGCCTTTTGAAAAAGGGCGTTTGCATAATCATACTTGGCCTGCATGTAGTCGGTTTCGGCCCGGTATAGTATATTAAGCGCTGCATCCAGCGTTACTATGTCCGATAATCCGTTGCGATACAGCGACAGATTTTGCCGGTAACTGGCGTTGGCCGCATTAAGCTGGTTCGGAATTTCCTTCAATCTGTCTAATGCGGTTTGCATTTCCACATCCGCCTGGCTGGCGCTTACCGAAAGCAGGCGCCTTTGTTCCTGTAAAAGGTTTTGGTCGTAATAGGTCGCCGCTTTTTGGGTATTGAGCTTCAGCTGCCTTCTTTTCAAATCGAACAGGTTGAATGAAATGCCGAGCCCGACCAGGTAATTTCCCCGCTGAAAGCCATAGCCTGATCCCAGGCTGCCATATCGGCCCGCTGCATCGACACTTGAGCCGCGGTCCCACGCGGCGGCCTCAAGCATCAGTTTAGGATTATATAAATTCTTTACCAATTTTTCCCTTTGGAGGCTATTATCGACCACGGCGCGGAAATAATTAATTAAGGGGTGGTTCAGTGTATCCTCAGGAAAAATATAAGCCGATGGCTGGCCGATCAGCGTCATTTCAACCGTAGTATCGGGAACGATGGCCTGGTAAGGATATCCACTTACCGCGGAAAGCTTTAGCTGCACCTGCTTTAACTGGTTGCCCAGCTCGATATAATTAAGGTTTGCTTTAGATAGTTCGGCTTGGGCAATGCTGGTATCCACGCCGGCCCGGATACCGCTTTTTGCCAGGCTGACGATGGAACGCAAGATTTCCTGGTTTCGACGGATATCGCGGTATTGAATGCCGATAAAATTTTGCAGGCGCAGCAGTTGCAAATAATTGCTGATGGTATAAGCCTGCAGATCATATTTTGAACGCGCAAAATTGTTTTGCTCAACGCTGATATCCGATTGGGCCACCTGGTTTTGCGCATGGTATTTACCAAAATTGTACACCTCCCAGTCAAGCTCGGCGATACCAAGATCGTCCGACATGGCGGTTGTTACATTCGTACTATGAATACCCCCAGAACTGGACGGTATGATACCAAAACCGAAATAAGGGCCGGTTACATTATTACTGGCGCCTACGTCGGCCTGGTAATTTAAATGGAGATTTGGCAGCCAGTTATGATAAACTTCCTCCGCCTGCGCCTTACGAATGCTGATGGCGGCCGAATCAGTTAACAACTGCGGCGCGCGCTGATTGACGGTATTCAGCAGCTCTTTTAATGTTACCGGGGCCGGCTGCTGGGCGCTTGAAGCCAATGCCGTAATAAGCAATGAACAAACGAATACATATCTTTTTAAATTGAACATTTGATAAAAATTAGTTAATAAATGGATTGAAGAACTCAGTCCGGCCTCCGGACCGGGAGCGTTCGTATGATGGGTTAACTGATGTTTGTCAAATGAGGATTTTCCCGCACAGCAGCCAGGTTTGACAGCCCGGCGGCGGGGCTGCTGCAGGCATTGTAACGGTGGTTGTTTTTATAGCTGTTGGGAAATTGGGGAAAAGAATATCCAGGAAGCTTCCAAACCGGGGGGAAATATCCAGTCCGGGATTTGCCAGTTGTGTTTCGATGGCCGACCCTGCGTTGCCATCCTCGGATAGCTCGGGTTTCCGCTTTGAAAATATCTTTACTAAAATGCTGTCCTCAACCGGGTGATGCTGTTTGTCGAATAGGATAAAGCCAAAAAAAGGCCTTGCTATGAACGCCAATGCACTCACGAAGAATAGAATTTTAACGACTTTTAATCTCGACATCCCTTTTTTATCAACCTGCACATCTGTACGTTTATGGCTGCGCCGTGTTGTAAGTAGCGCGGGCCGCTGAAAGTACAGCGAAGTTGTTTTTGCTTTTTAAAATAGTAACGGCGATGAAATATTATTTTCAGCAATGATCTGGCCGTCGGCTTTGATGTTTAAAACCTTGCTGTTTGTAAATGCACCGGCATGCGCACCGTCGCGATGCAGGAAATGGTCGTCCACGCACACCTGGTAAAGGGCTTCGGACGGCGACTCGACCTTTTTTATCCCGTCTATTTTCCAGGCTGCGTACTTGCTGTTCCGGATGGAAGCCTGCACCTGCGATGGCAGGTTTCGCGACCAGTTGATCTTTAAAGCGCTGCTTACCCAATGGCCATTCTGATCAAAAACGGCAAAGAACTTTTGATGGCTGTCCCTGGCTTCGGCCGTATAGCTGCCATTGGTTTCAACCCATTTTTTGATCCGAGCTTTTGGGTATTTGGTCGCGAACGCGGCAGTAACGGTATTTGGAATGTTATTTGCCGTCTGTGCAAAAGTATTGACGGAACAAATGATCATTGTTACAACGATCAGCGCTATAGTTGAATGGAGGAATTTCATTTTTTTAAGTTTTGATTTTGAAGACTTTTTAAGCTGATCTTTTTTATTGTTCAGACCTGGCCTAAAAGATTTCCGGAAATTTCAGCGGCAAACCATCACCGCTGCGATGGCCCGATACGCATTGTGCGTATCAAAAATACCTGCCCGTTAAATCAAATGATGAGCTGGCCGTCCAGCAGCCAGGCGCCGCCGGATGGAAAACGGCCTGTTCTAATTCGCTGGTTAAGATGACCGGCAATATTAAAACCAGCTTTAAATATGAATGGAAAGAGAATGCTTAAGAGGCAGGAAAACAGCAAGAATGACCCATTGACCGGGTTGGCTAATTGTTTTTGGATGGTTTTTACATCATAGTTGCTGTTGTCAACGTAGTCAAGCTTGCGTTTGGTGAACGATTTTACAAGGATGCTTTCCTGTGCGGCAGGATTGGCCGGGTGGAACGCGAAGCCGATGAAGGGTTTGGCAACAAAAAACAAAACGCCGATGGCAAATAGCCACCTGGCAATTTTAAATTTATGGCTGTATGCTGAGCCGCGTTCCTTCACTTTTTTAATTTTGCGCAAATTTCAGGCAGAAAGTTTAAAAACGTATTAAGGTAACGTTAATGTTGCAATTATAGGAACTCGCCTAAAAATTTAAATATAATTTAATGAATGCGGCCCCTGGTTAAACAACAGGTCGGCAATGCTTAAATTTTTTTTAAAGCCGTTACGTTCTTCAAATACCTGGAAGTATGCTTTTTGATTAAAGTCCGGTTCTTTTTTGGCGTTAAACGCATTTCGAAAATCGGTGTATCCGTCAACTTCAGTCTCGTAACTTTGTGTATAAGTATATTCCAATTTTAGTTTGATCGATTTCAGGATAAACTGCAGCAACTGTTCGTTATAATCAAAAAGATAGGTAAAATTCTTTTCATAAAACGGCGCCAGGTCGTCCTCATAATATTCAAAATAAGCCGACCTCCGGTAACAGGCCTGCAGGCTTTGCCAGTGCAGCCGCTGCCAGTTGAAATCATAGCTGATCTTTACATCCTTTATTTTGGTGTGTTGTTTGGCCCCCCTTACCACCGGCACCGTGAGTGATAATACGCCATCCGGCGAATAAATGTGCGCCCGGTTGCGGTAAGTTTGCTTGGGGAAATGTTCCTCCCGCTCTATCATGATACCCGGTTTGCAAGCGCTCAGGTTTACAAAATATTCCACCGGGGCAAGATAAAACATCGGGAACACAGCGCCTTTTTCGATCATATATTTTAAGTTTGCAGCAAAATTTTGCGAAAATAATGATAAAAAAAGGGCTTTCAAGGCTGGGTACTTTGTTTTTGTACCTGGTTTCACTGCTGCCTTTTTGGTTTTTATATCTGGTTGCCGACCTGCTGTTCGTTATTCTTTACTATCTCATACGTTACAGGCGGGCGGTTGTGCACGAGAACCTGCTCAATTCATTTCCTGAAAAGTCGGATGCGGAACGCGCTGTTATCGAGAAAAAATACTTTAAATATATGGCCGACCTGATGATGGAGACGATCAAATCCATCAGCATGCCGGCCAAATCGGTGCATAAGCGCATGATCTGCACTAATCCCGAACTGGTGGACCATTATTTCAGCCAGGGAAAAAGCATATTGGCCGCGGCCGGTCATTATGGTAATTGGGAAATGGCCTGCCTCAGCTTTGGCTTTTTGACCGGCCATAAACGCATGATCGTTTATAAACCGCAATCAAACCAGGTTTTCACCGACTTTTTTAATCGCACACGCTCGCGCTTTGGGGCTACCATGATCTCCATGCGGCAAACATTGAGGAAGATCGTTGAAACCAAAAACGAATTGACTTTCACGGTGCTCGCGTCTGACCAAACCCCCACGCGAGAGGACGCCAAATATTTTATTGAATTTTTAAACCAGCCCACAGCGGTTTTTTTGGGTGTAGAGAAGATATCAAAGATGATCAATTGCGCGGTAATATTTTATCGCATCGACCTGGTAAAAAGGGGGCATTATACTTATACATTTGTACCGCTGGTTGAAGAGCCAAAACAAACACAACCTTACGAGATCACCGAAATACACGTGAGATACCTGGAATCATTAATAAGAGAAAAACCCGAATACTGGCTGTGGTCGCACAGGAGATGGAAAATTAAACCGGAGGACGTAGCCAAATGAGTTCGGTCCCTAAAGTTGCCGTGGTGATCCTGAACTGGAACGGCGTTAATTACCTGCGGCAATTTCTACCTTCGGTGCTTAGCTCAACATGGCCTGGCCTTGATATTATTGTGGGCGACAACGCATCTTCTGATGATTCAATTACTTTCCTGCAACAAAATTTTCCAACGGTCCGGATCATCCAAAACGATCAAAATTATGGCTTTACCGGTGGTTACAATAAAGTTTTGGAACAGGTTGATGCCGATTATTTTATCCTGCTCAATTCGGATGTCGAGGTGTTTGACGGTTGGATAGAACCGGTGATCGATTTGATGGAAAGCGACCCACTGATTGCGGCGGCGGCGCCAAAAATAAAGGCATTTGCGCAAAAAGGGTATTTTGAGCACGCCGGCGCGGCGGGCGGATTTATCGACAAGTTTGGCTACCCGTTTTGCCAGGGACGGATATTTTACGAGATGGAGGCCGATGAGGGCCAATACAATCAATCAAAAGAAGTTTTTTGGGCAACGGGTGCTGCATTGTTTATAAAAAAACACTGCTGGGTGGAGGCCGGAGGTTTTGACGATCGTTTTTTTGCGCACATGGAGGAAATAGACCTTTGCTGGCGGCTTAAAAATATGGGTTACAAAGTGGTGTATTGTGCGGAATCGGAAGTTTTCCATGTGGGCGGCGGTACGCTGAATGCGGAGAACCCGTTTAAAACCTTCCTCAACTTCCGGAACAATCTGCTGCTGCTAAAAAATAACCTTCCCTTCTGGCGCGGCTTGTGGGTGATATTTATCAGGATCTGGCTGGACCTGATCGCCCTATTCCGGTTTCTATCTGAAGGAAAACGCAAAGATGCCTGGGCGGTCAGCAGGGCTCATCAGAACTTTGTTTTCCGGACAAAAAAGTCTGCTGTAGTCCGGAAGTCCGCAAGTTTGCAAGTTGGCAAGACAGAAAATGGAAAACATGATCCCTTAACCGGGATGTACAAACGCGGTATTGTATGGGACTTCTTTGTGAATAAAAAACGCCATTTTGCCGACCTGGATCGATCGGATTTTATTTAGCGCCCTTACTTTCCTTATCTTTTAGTTTATCATCAGGCGGAATCGCCAGGGGCATCCCTTCCGGAAAATGCAGGTAAAGGTCCTTTTGGGTGCTTGGAAGCTGAACGCCTTCCTTGCTCAGGAGCTCGTAGATCTCCGTTAAAATCTTGCTTTTTAACTCGCCGGTGGTGCTGATGTCTGCTTCCCAAAATAGCACCTTAAATTCAACGGCGCTCTCTGTTATATTGTTGATGAATACTGCGGGAGCCGGCTTGCTCATGATGTCGCTTCTGTTGTCCAGTAAGCCCTTTAATAAGCGTTTTACTTGGTTTAAATCTACGCCGTAAGCGGTTATCACGCGCAGGTCTATCTGCCGGTTGCTGTTGCTCAGCGTCCAGTTAACCACCTGATGCGAGATAAAATCGCCGTTAGGGATGATCACTTCCGAGCCGTCGCCGGTGACCACTTTGCTTGATCGTATACCGATCTCTTTCATGGTACCGGTATGCCCGTCAACTTCGATCACATCGCCGATGTTGATGGGTTTCTCGAACGCAAGTATCAACCCTGAAACCAGGTTGTTTACAATGTTTTGTAAACCAAAACCAATGCCTACGCCAAATGCGCTGATGATAATGGTGAGCTTGTCGAGCGGAAAATGCGAGGCGGCAACGGCCAGCAAAAAACCGATGGAAAACACGCCTATGCGTATGATCAGCGCCGAAGTGCGGTTCTTTCGTTTCAGTACCGACAGGTCGGTAACGCGCTGCGCCGAAACATCATAAAAATAACTGATGACCCGGGACACGATGGAAGACAGCCAAATGACCAGGATAAAAATGACGAACCCGCCGAGCGTAAATTCGGCGCCCGCTACCGTTTGCGATTGATTCAGCAGATCCCCCACGTAGTCTTCCGCCCAATCATCAATATCGAGGTTTTGTAACAGGCTGAATATCCACAATAACCCGGCAATTACCACCAGCGTTTGCCTGAACCTTTTTTTCACCAGGTTATAATCCATCCAGTTAATAATACTGTTACCGCCCTTTTTTGCCTCAAACTGCAGGAAAATTGCTTGTATAATGATGTTCACTATCACATACAGTACGAGCAAAAACCAAAGGTTAAACACTGCCGTTACGCCGACTATTTTCGCGAGGCTGAAACGCCCGCAGATGTTTAACACAACGGATAGGGCTTGCAGGCCCATAAATACTTTCAGTACGGTGAGCGCATACGGGAAGGTCCCATCGGCCTGGCCCCTGGCCTTTTTGTAGTATTTATATGATAGCACCAGGGAAATAATGCCCAACGCCAATATGATATACCGGTCGACGCTGGAAATTTGGATCAACAAATTACTGATCGCGTAAACGATCGTAATCATAAACAGCCGTTGTAAAAATTGAAAAGTATACTTTGGGGTGTCCTTCTTTAAAAGGATCAATGCAATGACGATGGAGGTAATAAAAAATATTTCCAGCAACACCGTCGGCGGATGGTTATAAAAAAAAGGAACTATAACCGTAACGACCAACAAGGGCGACAATACCGGATGCCTGTAAATAAAGCCCGCCTGCGCGGGAATAACGTCCGCAATGTCTTCTTTTTTCAAAGCTTTATGGCGGTTGTAAAATATCCAGCTAAAAATAATTGCCAGGAATGCCAGGGCAGCAAAATGCACAAAAGTATCGCTCTTATAAAAGTAGCTTAGTAACAGGCTGTCGAGCTTTGCAGTGCTTTTTACTGCCGTGCTCAAATCCTGGTATCGCGGGGCCTCGTTCCAGATATAGTCTGATTCGCCGGCAAATGCTTTCTCCGCAAAGCCTTTTATCCTGGCGTCAATTTGATCGGTACCATCAAGTACGCCGGTATAGCTCACTGCTATTTTATCCTGCAGCAGGTTAACTTTCAGTAGTATGCTGCGATTAACGGAATCGGTCTGTCGCCAAATCTCCCTAACCTGTCTGAGGTGAGCGAAATAGGTTCGCCGCAGCAGGCTATCCGATGGTACTTTTTTTAGTATGGAGTCCTTTGCGAATTTGATCAGGTCCGCCTGGTTTTGTACCAGCCTGGTGTTTATCTCCGTGATATCGCCCTGCCAGCCTTCCAGTTTATCCTGAAGCCGGTCAAGATTATCTCTCAGCACAAATAAATACCGCAAAGTCCCGGCACGGTGCGTGCGCGCCGCCGAGTTGATCTTCGCCAGCCGTTTCACCACTAATGGCAGTTCGTCCCCCATTTCAATGGTATCTATACCATCGGCCAGGTTATTGTTGATCTCGTTGAAACTGGCGGCATAGCGTTCAATCCTTTGCAGCAGGCTATTGATCGAGGTATCCGTGCGGGCTATAATCCGCATTGCCGAGTCGCGCATGTGCATCATATGTCGTTCCGCTTCGCGCCGCTTCGACACTTCTTTCCTTGCTTTCGACTGGGCAAAACCAGTCACGGCGGATAGGGTTAAACATGAAACAGCAAGTACAGCGACGATTTTGGTTAACCTGGTCATAAAAATCAGCTTTTAGTTAAAACGGCGTGGTCACTTTGGATATTATTCAATCTTCCAACAGGCTTTCTATTGCCAGCCGATACGAATTCATACCAAAACCGGCTATCACGCCGCGGCAATTAGCGGCCAGCATGGAATTATGCCTGAATTCTTCACGTCTATAAACATTGGAAATATGCACTTCTATTACCGGCGCTTTTATCGCGGCAATAGCATCGGCAATTGCAATGGAAGTATGGGTGTAGGCTCCGGCGTTCAGTACAATACCGTCAAAGCTAAAGCCCGTTTCATGTATTTTATTGATGATCTCGCCCTCGACATTGCTTTGGTAATAAGTAATTTCGATGGACGGGTAGCGTTCGCGGAGCTTTTCAAGGTAAGCCTCAAAACTGTTGTCGCCGTAGATCGATTTCTCGCGGACGCCTAACAGGTTTAAATTTGGGCCGTTTATAATTTGTATCTTCATCAGGTCAAACTTAGCTAAAAACATTAAAAAAATTTCAATTGGACTGGCAATCGGCAATAAAGGGATTCAGGGCGTATTTGAAGCTGGAGCGGTCGCTTTCAGATAACTCAATAGAAGCCTACAGCAGGGATATAGAAAAGCTTTACCAATTTGCTGATATACAGGCCATAAAACTTAGGCCTGAAACCGTCACGCTTGCCAGTTTACGGGAATTTATTCGCTGGGTGGTTGAACTGGGCATGATACCCTCCTCGCAAGCCAGGATTTTATCCGGCGTAAAGGCCTTTTATAAATACCTGTTGATGGAGGATATGATCAAAAGCGATCCGTCCGAACTATTGGAGTCGCCAAAGATCACCCGCAAGCTGCCGGATACACTGAGCTACGTGGATATCAACAGAATGATCGAGTCCGTTGATCTGTCCAAACCCGAAGGCGGCCGAAACAAAGCCATTTTAGAAGTACTGTATGGCTGCGGCCTGCGCGTATCTGAGCTGACGGAACTAAAACTATCCAACTTATACCTCGATATCGAATTCATTAAAGTTACCGGCAAAGGCAGCAAAGAGCGGCTGGTACCAATCGGAGCTTCTGCAGTAAAGGCGCTTAAAATCTGGATCGAAAATATCCGCGTGCATGTTCCCATAAAAAAAGGAGAGGAGGATATTGTTTTTTTAAACCGCCGTGGTTCAAGGCTAAGCCGGGTGTATATCTTTTTGATGATCAAGGAGGTCGCTTCGCAAACCGGCATCGCTAAAACCATCAGCCCGCATACCTTCCGGCATTCATTCGCCACCCACCTGGTTGAAGGCGGCGCTGACCTGCGCGCCGTACAGGAAATGCTGGGGCATGAGAGCATCACGACGACCGAGATATACACGCATTTGGACAGGGAATATTTGAAGGGAACGATTATTCAATATCACCCACGCAGTTAGGGGCTGAGAAATTCCTGTAGGGGTCGAAAATATTATGGTAGGGGTTGAAAATTTTCAACCCCTACGGGAAATGCGATCAATCCAAACAATCAAATAACGGGTGATAAGGGTTGAAAATTTTCAACCCCTACGGGAAATACGATCAATCCAAATAATCAAATAACGGGTGGTAAGGGTTGAAAATTTTCAACCCCTACGGGAAATACGATCAATCCAAATAATCAAATGACGGGTGGTAAGGGTTAAAAATTTTCAACCCCTACGGGAAATACGATCAATCCAAACAATCAAATAACGGGTGGTAGGGGTTGAAAATTTTCAACCCCTACGGGAAATACGATCAATTCAAACAATCAAATGCGGGTGGTAAGGGTTGAAAATTTTCAGCCCTACCGGAAAATTTTCAACCCCAACGGGAAATGCGATCGATCCAAACAATCAAATAAAGGGTGGCAAAAAAGATTCAAAAAACCGTCAGATAACAGAAGCCTTCACCATTCTATCCCTGCCGCTCATATCTTTTCTCAATTCAATGCCGATAAACGAATGATCAGCCAGTAGCTCAACGATTTTCTCCCCATAACTTTCGTTAATCTCAAAAAATAATAATCCGCCCGGCGCAAGGTTCTTTATCGCAAAATCTGCAATCGCCTTATAAAATATCAGCGGGTCATCTTCGGGCACAAACAAAGCGGTATGTGGTTCAAAATCGGTTACGTTTTTGTGCATCTGGGTTTTATCGTGCTGGGTGACGTAAGGAGGATTACTGATTATTAAGGTGAAAAGCGAATGGTTAAAGCTGAAAGGTTTTTGGGAGGGTAGTATGTCGCCGCGAACAAACTCGACGTCAACGCCATTTAGTGTGGCGTTTTGCTGCGCGATGTCAATAGCGCTTTCGGAAATATCAATAGCGGATACCTTGAAATCATGCAAATTTTTCTTCAGGCTGATCGCAATGCACCCGCTGCCTGTGCCAATATCCAATAAACTGCCCACTACCAATCGCTTACTGGCAGCTTTCTGCTGCTCACTGCCAACTGCCAACTGCAAACCGCCCACTGAAGCAATCGCCCATTCCACCAATTCCTCGGTCTCCGGGCGGGGGATCAGCACGGATGGGTTAACTTTGAAGGGCAGGCCGTAAAATTCGGTGTGACCTATAATATATTGGATGGGCTCTCCGGTTTTAAGGCGTGTTAAAATACCGGCAAGCTTCTGGGCCTGAGCGGCGCCCACCTGTTCTTCGGGAAAGGCTTTGAGCTTTGCCTTACTAAAACCGGTTACTTCGCCCAGCGCCAGCAAACTGATGGATTCCGCTTCGTTCGGATCATACACACTTTTCAGGTCTTCCCGATAGGCATCAAAAACATTCTTTACGGTTTCCATGCGGCAAAGTAACATAAAAGCTACTTTTGCCAAATGCACGAGCACGAAAAATATATGCGGCGATGCCTGGAGCTTGCGGCTTTGGGCATGGGCAACGTAAGCCCCAACCCGATGGTTGGCGCGGTGATTGTGCATAATGATAAAATAATAGGAGAGGGCTACCACCAAAAATACGGTGAAGCACATGCCGAGGTGAGGGCAATTAACCAGGTGATCGGCAAATTTGACGATGCCGCTGAACTTTTAAAACAATCGACCGTTTACGTTTCGCTGGAACCGTGCGCGCATTATGGTAAAACACCCCCTTGCGCCGATCTGTTGATCAAACACCATGTGTCTGAAGTAATTGTTGGCTGCCGCGATCCGTTTGAGGCCGTAAATGGCAAAGGGATTGAAAAATTGACTGAAGCCGGCGTTAAGGTAACTGCCGGTGTACTTGAAAATGAATGCCAATGGCTAAACCGGCGATTTTTTACCCGTGTGCAAAAGCATCGCCCCTATGTTATATTAAAATGGGCGCAAACCAGCGATGGCTTTTTCGCGCCGGCCGATCGTTCCCAGCACTGGATAACGGGGCCGGAGTCGCGCAAGCTTGTGCACCAGTGGCGCAGTGAGGAAGACGCCGTTTTGGTGGGCAAAAACACCGCTGCCATTGACAACCCGCAGCTAAACGTACGTTACGGCAGCGGCAGGCGCCCAAAAAGAGTAGTAATAGATCGTAAATTAACCTTGAACAAAAGCTCCCATCTTTTCGATCAATCGGTTGAAACACTGGTGTTTAATGAGGTGATGACCGATACGGCGGGGAATATTAAATACATTGCCCTTGAAGATTTTGACCGGTATGTGCCGCAGTACATTTTATACCAGCTTTACCTGCAGGATATACAATCTATAATCATCGAAGGCGGCGCCCACACCCTTAAATCGTTTATTGATGCAGGCCTTTGGGATGAAGCGCGTATTTTTACCGGGCCAGGTAATTTAAATAAAGGCATCAGGCCGCCCGAAATAAACGGCCGCGCCGGCGGTGAATTTTGCGTAGGCCGGGATAAACTGCTAATTTTAACAAATGTTTAATACCCCTTCACTTTTAAGCTGTATACTACCCTGGAACCACTAATCCTGATAATACCCGATAACATCGCTGGCCTGATCTGGGTATTCCTGAGCATTTGCTGCAGCATTACCGTGTCGATCATGCTAAAGCTGGCAAAGCGCTATCATGTCGATGTTTTCCAGGCCATCGTATGGAACTACTCTGCCGCCATATTACTTTCATGGGCATTGCTGCGGCCCCAATTTGGTCATTTACGGCAGGCGCCCGCGGTTAGCTATATTGTATTGGGCCTGTTGCTCCCGGCAATTTTTATAATTCTTGGCATTTCCATAAAACGATCAGGCATCGTTCGCACCGAAATGGCGCAACGCCTGTCATTGCTGATCTCCGTTATCGCCGCCTTCTTTATTTTTTCCGAGCAACCGGCAACCCTCAAGCTCGTGGGTATTGGTTTGGGCTTTGTAGCCATGGTGTTAACTATTCCGCGGGTAAACGATAATAAGAACGAGGCGTTTAAGGCAAATGCGTGGCTGTTTTTATTGATTGTTTTTGTGGGTTTCGGTGTGATCGACGTTTTGTTTAAGCAAATTGCCGCGTCAAAGCTCATCAGCTATAATACTTCGCTTTTTTTTGTGTTTGTGCTGGCTTTCGGTTTTTCATTCCTTGCCCTGGTTTACCAGGTGGCCGCCGGAAAAATACGATTTTCGTGGCCGCATATTTTTATCGGCTGGGGGCTGGGCATTGCCAACTTTGGCAACATCCTGTTTTATTTAAAGGCGCACAGGGCATTGGCATCGGCGCCCTCTACCGTATTTTCGGCAATGAACATTGGGCTCATTGTGGCGGCCGCATTAACCGGTTTCCTGATCTTTAAGGAAAAATTAAGCCTGATGAATAAAATAGGCATATTTATAGCCATTATTGCCGTCATCATTATCGCCAGATCCTGATCGCTCCGATGCTTTTTGACGACACCTACCGCACCATTGAAAAACCCGCCCGTGGCGAATTTCGCGATCGCGGCAGCAAATTCGTTGCTTTTGCTCTGCCATTAAACGGCGAGGGCGAATTAAAAGAGATATTGACACGCATAAAGTCCGATCATCCCAAAGCCAACCACCATTGCTGGGCGTTTCGCTTAAGTATTGACCGGTCGGTTTTTCGCCTGAATGACGATGGGGAACCCTCCGGCACCGCAGGCCGGCCTATATTGAATACGCTGCTGTCGAAAGACCTCACCAACATCGTGATTGTGGTTGCCCGTTATTTCGGTGGAACTTTGCTGGGGGTTCCCGGTTTAATAAATGCTTACAAAACCGCTGCTGAAGAGGCCATTAAACAGTCCATTGTTGTTCAAAAGACCGTAAACGATTTGTATCTTATTCAATTTGATTATTTGCAGATGAATGAGGTGATGAAGATCATTAAGGACAATGAGCTAAGTATTCTCCATCAGGATTTTGATGCGCGCTGCAGCATCGAGGTAGCGATCCGCAAAACGATGGTAAACCAGGTATTGGGGAGATTTGAGAAGATAAATGGTGTTGTCACTGTGTATAAGCGGACAATTTAGAGACCGTTTCGAAGGCCGCCGGGCAGTGAGCCAGTCCTCTCAACTGGCAGTGGCAATCATCAAATCGTCAAATTTTCAAATTTTCAGATCATCAAATTTTCAACTTATCAAATCGTCGGATTTTCAAATTGAAAACCGTACTTTAGTCGCACATGCAATCTTTTGAAATTGATAAAACCGACCTGCTGCGCATTGAAACCGCGCTTGAGGGGAATGACGCTGAATTAGAGGTCGTTCTGAAGGAGTATCATGCTTCCGAGATTGCATTGCTGTTTGAAAAATTACCCCAGGAGGCCAAGGAAAGGATCATCAACATCCTGCCCACCGACGTTGCATCCGAGGTGATCTCGGAAATGCACGAGGAACAAGCCCCCGGCGAGCTGCTGATCGGGCTTAACCCGGAAAAACGGCAGGAGATCGTCGAAGAGCTCGATTATGACGATGCCACCGACATTATCTCGCAACTGGACGAGGAAGAACAGCAGGAAATATTAGAGGACCTTGACCAGGAAGACGCCGACAGCATCCGCGCGCTGATGAAGTACCCGGAGGACACCGCAGGCGGTATCATGAACTCCGACCTCATCAAGGTGAACATCAACATGGATAAAAAGGATGCGCTCGAAGAGATCATTCACCAATCCGAAGAGATGGAAGAATTTTACACCATTTATGCTGTTGATGATGAGAATGTTTTGCAGGGGATACTTTCGATAAAATCGGTGCTGAAAGCCCGGCCAAACGCGCGCGTTCGCGACATGGTGAACACTGATTTTGTGTTTGTTAAAGCCGAACTTGACCAGGAAGACGTTGCCGACCTCATCTCGCAATATAACCTCACCAGCATCCCGGTAGTGGATGAAAGCATGAAGCTGCTGGGCCGGATCACCGTTGATGATATCATCGACGTTATGGAGGAGGAAAGCACCGAGGACATTTTGAAGATAGCCGGTGTATCCGAAGACGAGGAACTGAGCGGTAACTGGAAGGACGCGGTAAAGAGCCGCCTGCCCTGGCTGGTGATCAACCTGGGGACGGCTTACCTGGCCGCGTCTGTAGTAAGGCATTTTGACAGTACGGTTTCATTAATTGCCCCGATAGCGGCTTATATGACCATTATTGCGGGTATGGGCGGCAATGCGGCCACCCAGGCGCTTGCGGTAACCGTAAGGCGTATCTCCCTGAACGATTTAACGGACAAACAATCCTATAATGCCGTTGTAAAGGAATTTTTAGTGGGATTGATCAACGGGGCGTCAAATGGCATTATTGTGTTCGTGATCGCCTTGTTTTATGATTCAAACCCCATGCTTGGCCTGGTTTTATTTCTGGCGATGACCGGCAACCTGGTTGTGGCAGGGTTAACAGGCGCTTCGATACCGCTGATATTAAAACGGGTGGGCATAGACCCGGCGGTGGCATCGTCCATCATCATTACTACCTTTACCGACTGCGCCGGATTTTTCCTGCCCTTATGGTTCGCCTCAAAATTACTTTTAGATTCGCACCATCATTTGATACACTATCACCTGTAAAATAACCCCAAAAACACTGTTACGACATTGCTATATGGCTGAAATAAGATATAACTGGACGAAGGAAGAAATAGCTGAAATATACCACCGGCCTTTGCTCGACCTTGTTTACGAGGCGGCCACCGTTCACCGTGAGAACAAGGATTACGCCGAAGTGCAGATCAGCTCGCTGATATCGATAAAAACCGGCGGCTGCCCCGAGGATTGCGCCTACTGCCCGCAGGCCGCGCGTTATAATACCGGCGTTGACGTGCATGCCATAATGCCTAAGAATGAGGTAGTTGCCGCTGCCGAAAAAGCAAAAGCGGGCGGCGCATCCAGGTTGTGCATGGGCGCCGCCTGGCGCCAGGTACGCGACAACCGCGATTTTGATAAAGTGATTGACATGGTTAAGGCCGTTAACGACCTGGATATGGAAGTTTGCTGCACCCTGGGTATGCTGACCGAGAGCCAGGCCCAGCGGCTGGCCGATGCCGGCTTGTATGCTTATAACCATAACCTTGATACCTCTGAAGAGGATTATAAACGCATTATTACTACCCGCACTTATGACGAACGCCTGAAAACGCTTGAGCACGTGCGCAAAGCAAAGATCACGGTGTGCAGCGGGGGGATTATCGGCCTCGGCGAAACGGTTGACGACCGTATATCGATGCTCAAAACCCTTTCTAACCTGCCTAAGCATCCTGAGTCGGTGCCTATTAATGCGTTGGTGCCTATAAAAGGTACGCCGCTGGCCGACCAGCCAAAAGTGCCTGTTTGGGATATGGTAAGGATGATCGCCACTACCCGTATCATTATGCCAAAAACCGTGGTGCGCCTTTCTGCCGGCCGCACCGAAATGACTACTGTTGAACAGGCCTTCTGCTTTATGGCCGGCGCCAATTCCATTTTTGCCGGCGATAAACTGCTCACCACGCCTAACCCTTCTTTTGATACGGATATGGCGATGTTTGAATTGCTTGGATTGAAGCCGAGGAAAGCGTTTAAGAACGGGCGGGTAGGCGAGGAGATTGTTGCTGAATCAGCACTGTAGCAGGGTGGCCGCTCTGTGGTGATTTTGGCTGAAATTTACCACTTTTATTGAGGTGTTCATTTTTTTACGACACCCCGTTTTTTTCACTTCATGGTTATGGGTTTAAAAAGCTGACAATAAACCATCTATGCGCTAACTGTGAAGTATTACTTCATAGTTGAAATGGCAAAAAGCGTTCATTTATGAACGCTAAAATGAACGCTTTTTCGACCTGTTTTGGTTATTTTAAGCGGAAAAAGGCTGCAGGGTGTTCATTTTTGAATTCATAAGCACTTTTTCACTTCATAGTTAATGGGTTAACGTATTGATAGTAAATAATCTATGCGTTATGCTTAAACGTAACACTTTGTCTATCCCTGAAAAAAGTTGACACTTTTGGTAACGATCCTTTGTGGTTAAAATTAACCGCCAAACCCGGTACCGAAACGGCATCAAAACCCCCAGGAAACGCTTACGAAACAGGTACAAACGCTATCGATAAATTTTTTTTTAACGCAAAATGCGTTCATTTTTGTTCAGGTAGTGAACGTTTTTTTGCCGCCAAAAAGATGACTGAATAACCTGCCGACATATCATCATCTAATCTCCCATTCCCGTTAAAATTTATAAATTTGGCGCAAATCCCAAAGTTTTGAAGGAGCAGAAAAGGATCATACTGATTGCGTTGATTACCGGTATCGTCCTGATGATGGCCAAATTTGCGGCCTGGTTTATCACCGGGTCCAACTTTGTGCTTACTGATGCCGCCGAGAGCATTGTAAACGTGCTGGCCAGTTCATTTGCCTTTTTCAGCATTTACCTGGCGGCACAGCCGCGCGACGAGAACCACCCTTATGGCCATGGCAAGGTGGAACATTTGTCGGCCTTTATTGAAGGATCGCTGATCGGCATCGCCGCGGTGACCATCCTGATCAAATCGGTGTACAGCTTATTTTATCCCAATCCCATACACGACTTGTTTACCGGCGCCGTGATCATCGGCGCCACCGGCCTGGTTAACGGCCTGCTGGGCTGGTACATGATCAAAAAAGGCAGGTCGCTGCCCTCCATTACCATTGATGCCGACGGCCGGCACCTGCTTACCGATATGGTGACCAGCCTGGGCCTGGTGGCGGGCCTGCTGCTGATCATTTTTACCAAAATACTATGGCTCGACAGCGCTTTATCCATCGCGGTGGGCCTGTACATACTTTACAGCGCTTATAAGCTGATCCGCCGGTCGGTGTCGGTATTGATGGACGAGGCTGATTTCGATGTGGTGACGGACGTGATCAAGGTGCTGAACGAGCAGCGGCGCGACTCGTGGATAGATATACACAATTTCAGGGCGCAAAAATATGGCAACGACCTGCATATCGACTGCCATTTAACGCTGCCCAACTACTTCGACCTGGTTAAGGTGCACGAGGAGGTAAAACTGGTGGATGTGCTGATCAACAGCGAGGTGACCAGGACGGAGCTGTTTATCCACACTGATCCCTGCATCCCGCAGTGCTGTCACTATTGCAGCATGCCTAACTGCCCTATCCGGTCGGAAGCGAAAACGGAGGATATCGCCTGGACGCTGGATAAGATCATCCGCAACAAAAAACACTTTGAATAATGTATTTTAACGTACGGGTTTACGGCCTGCTGATAAATGACCAGGATGAAGTGCTGATCAGCGATGAGCAGGAATATGGCATGCGCTTTACCAAGTTCCCCGGTGGCGGGCTGGAGTTGGGCGAAGGTTTGGCCGATGGTTTGAAACGTGAGTTTTTGGAGGAATGCAATTGTGAAGTGGAGATGATAAAACATTTTTATACCACTGATTTTTTTGTCAGATCGGCCTTTAACGATTCGCAGGTGATCAGCGTGTATTACCTGGTTAAAAATACCAGCCCTTTAAATTTGATATTTAAAACCGTAGTGTTTGATTTTGATGGGGAGGGCGATATATTGCAGTCCTTCCGTTGGGTAAAGCTGGCCGATCTGGCCAGCGAAGAGTTCCTGTTCCCGACAGATCAGCACGTAGCAAAACTTCTGATATCCGGCTTATGAATTTGACCGACAGGGATTTAAAAGTTATCTGGCACCCATACACCCAAATGAAAACCGCCGCGCCGCCGGTGGCGATCGTTAGGGGCGAAGGTGCGTTGTTATTTGATGAAAACGGCAAATCGTATATCGACGCCGTGTCCTCGTGGTGGGTAAACATCCACGGGCACGCGCACCCCTACATTGCCCAAAAAGTAGCTGAACAACTGCACAAACTGGAGCACGTGATATTCGCCGGGTTTACGCACGAGGGCGCAGTAGAGCTGGCGGAGCGTCTGCTTAAAATACTGCCCGGCAGCCAGCAGAAGGTTTTTTATTCGGACAACGGCTCGACCGCGGTAGAGGTGGCCCTGAAAATGTGCCTGCAATACTGGCATAATAAAGGCCAGGACCGCACAAAGATCATCGCCTTTAAAAATGCCTACCACGGAGATACCTTCGGCGCCATGGCGGTAAGCGGCCGCAGCGCATTTACGGCAGCGTTTAATCAGCTGCTTTTTGAGGTGGCGTTTATCGATCTTCCCAACGAACAAAATATTGCAGGTCTCAAATCTCAGATCTCAAAACTCAAATTTGAAACAGCCTGTTTCATCTTTGAGCCATTGGTACAGGGTGCGGGCGGTATGCTGATGTACGAAGCCGAATATCTGGACCAGCTGATGGCCCATTGCCGGGCAGAAAACATTTTGATGATCGCCGATGAAGTATTCACCGGGTTTGGGCGCACAGGCAAATCGTTTGCCAGTTATCATTTAACGGAGCAGCCCGACATCATGTGCTTTTCAAAGGGCCTCACCGGCGGCACCATGGCCCTGGGACTGACCACGTGTACGCAGCAGGTATACGATGCTTTTCTGTCGGACGACCGGCTGAAAACGCTTTTTCACGGTCATTCGTTTACGGCGAACCCGGTAGCCTGCGCCGCCGCACTAGCCAGCCTGGATATTTTTTTACAACCCGAAACAGGCGAAAACATCCAACGCATAGCAGCGATGCACACCGCGTTCGGCGAAAAGATCAGGCATCATCCCAAAGTAAAAACCACCCGCCAAACCGGCACCATAATCGCCCTGGAGTGGGAGACCGGCAGCGACACCTCCTATTTCAACAGCCTGCGCGACACTTTGTATCAATATTTTTTAGCGGCAGGCATCATTTTGCGCCCCTTAGGAAATATCGTTTACATTTTACCCCCGTATTGCATAACCAACGATCAGCTCAGCTACATTTACGCCAAAATTGAGCAAGCGTTAAACGATATTTAAGAATCGGTGAAATCAGTGAGGTGTTCAAAATATGACAATAATTGCAGCTACCCTCTTTCCGCCGCAGGCGAAGAGAGGGTCGGGCAGCGCAGCGCACTCGGGGCGAGTAGACGCATGGTGCAAGCATTGGCGGTAATATCCGCCGGGTTGACTCACCCGGTCATCGCTGCGCTCGGCCACCCTCTCTTCCGCCAGCGGGAAAGGGGGCAGGAAATCCGTTTCGATCAATCGATGTTCACCCCCCAATAATCGGCGTAATCCCAAAAATAACAATCGGTGTAATCAATATTAATCGGTGAAATCCCCAAAAATGAATCTAGCTAAAGTATTACCTCTGATAATCAATGATAACGAACTGCATGCCAAATGGTTAAATACGCTTTCCCTGATGGAAAACACCGGCGCCCGCAAAATATCGGCCTGCGAAGACCCGCTGACGGTTACCTATATCATTTTAAAGCACGCGGCCGAAGAGCACCGGCATGCCTTTTACCTGAAAAAACAAATTGAAAAAACGGGCGAAACCTCCTGTCCCACGTACGAGCCTCGCTACCTGTTAGCGCCTGCACAAAGCCGTTATTATTTAAATCAGCTGGACGTACAAGTTTGCCGCTACCTTAAAAATGAGCTGGGCCTTAAAGGGAAGAAACTTCGGTTTGCCGCCTATTTGCTGGTAACTTATGCGATAGAGGTAAGGGCGGACGAGTTGTACCCGGTTTACCAGGAAGCGCTGGAAAAAGCGGGCAGCAAGGTGAACGTAAAATCCATCATACTGGAGGAGGAGGGGCACCTGGAAGAAATGATCAGCCAGTTGAAAAGCTTTTCGGCGGACTGGGAACAGCATGCGGCAAAAGCCGTTGAGCAGGAAAGCCAATTATTTTTAAACTGGACGGAAGCGCTGGTAACCGAATTGACGCTGCAATAAAAAGCCGCCCGGAGTATTCCAAACGGCTTTCCTTTATTAAAATTATTAAATTTTATTGCTGACGCAGATCGGCCATTGTGCCTTTCTCAAAGTCTTTTGCGATGCCATAAGTGCCTGCGGGCGCCTTTTCATCGGTAACGGATGCAATGGTAATGTTGGTTTCCTGTCCCTGCTGGAAAGCAGTGAACTGAACGGGGAAGCCATCGAGGCCATGATAATAAAAAGGAACGGCTGTTTGTGGAACGCTGATATCCTTGGTAACCCATACATCATAGGTTTTACCGCTCTTGGCATCTTTGGCAACCACTTTGGTGCAATTAAAACCCGAAATGGTTTTGGTTTCAGTACCCGGTGTAAAGGTCAGGGTAGGGAATTGCGACATGGCTTCTTCCAGCTCGGCCGGAGTGGCTATACCTGCTTTTTTCATATTTGCTACCGGAACGTCGACCAGTACTGCCAGGTAATCGTGTTTAGCGTTCATTAAAACCTTTATAGTTGCCGGTCCTGCAGTCATAATGGCCGCACTGGAGTCTGGCGAAAAATATTGTTTTACATCGGCCTGTTGTCCCATTACTTCCGTTGAATACGAGATGGCGCCGGTTGTGTACGTTTTTTGCGCGCTGGCGCTCATAGTGGTTGCTGCAAGCGCTATGCCTAAAGCAACATTAAAAAATTTAATGTTCATAATTTCAGCTTTTGTTTAATACAAGTTAGATTATTGTTTGTACAGATACAAATTTAATAGAGTTTTCTTTTTAGTTAGATACGGATATAAAATATTTGTTACGTTTTAGTATTTTAAAATCAATGTTTTTGCCGCCAAGTTGTTTTTGCCAGTCCACAATTCGTTGATCTGAATTTGTGCCGTCGATGATCAGCGTGTGAAAATCGAAATTGCTCGCGAGTATGTCAAGGGAAACGTCGGGGTTACCGGTAAGACAGATAAAATTCGTTTTTATCTTTTGCGGCCATGCCTGCCGCTTCAATGTTCCGTTACAAATAAATACCGAAGTGTTCAGAAACCGGATCAATCCCAGCCGCTTTTTCAGCCATGGCATGTGGAAATCATCGTTCAGGCTGATGATTTTTACATTGCGCAGCAGGCAGCTGTCCAGGTAAGGCTGGATGGAATATTTATAGGTTTTGTCGGATGGGTTGAGATCGGTCAACACGATGGCTGAATGGCCATTCTTAAATACGATGCCCTGGTGCTTTTTTAAACTAAGCCAGGTGATATCTTTTGCAGCCGACTGCCGGATGTCTTTAACGCTAAAGCTCATCAATAAAAACAAGCCGCATACCAGGCCGGCCAGGAGCCATTTCGTGCTTTTACGGTACCAAAAACAAAACAGGCAGATTACTAAGGCATAAAGCAGCAGGTATTCGGGCGTCGTGAGCCATATTCCGTTAAGCGTGGCGCCCGGCAAATGTTCCATCAGCATAAGCGCTTTGTTCATGAAAACGGTCGTTTTTTCGAGCACGAACGCCAGGGCGGGCGATACAATGGGTATGGCAGGCAGCGCCAGGAATAAAACGCCTGCATACATAATAATTGCCGATGGTACAATGACAAACAGGTTGCTCAACAAAAAATAAACCGGGAACTGGTGGAAATAAAGCATGCAAAGCGGGAAAATGGCCAGTTGAATGGCAATTGAAAAAGAGGACAGCGCCCACAGTTTGTCAGCCCCTTTATTTTTAAAAGTAAACCATTTATAAACCACCGGTCGCAAAATAACCACCCCGAAAACAGCGAGGTAAGATAGCTGGAAGCCGGCTTCGGTGATGAACAAAGGTTCGTAACACAAAAGCACAAAAGCCGAGGCCGCCAGGATATTGAGCGTATTGACATACCTGCGCGACGTTTTGCCGATAAGCACCAGGCCGAGCATTAATGCAGCACGGCAAACCGCTATAGAAAAGCCGGTTAGCAGCGCGTAATATCCTATCGCGGCAATAATGACGATCGCTTTAATCAGTTTTCCGTGCTTAAACCTGCCCAAAAAGCCTAACGCGTAGGCAAGCACCAGGTAGAGAATACCTACCTGCGCGCCCGAAACGGTGAGCACGTACACGGTGCCTGTTTTTGAATAAGCTTCAAGGATATCGCCGCCCAGGTCGGCCTTATATCCAAGCACCAGTGCGGAGGCCACGGCATAAGCATCGGTGTCGCGTATGTTTTGCCTCAGCTTGTCAACCAGGCGGCGTCGCAGCTGCAGGGCCTGCGCGGTCAGCGGGTCGCCCGCGTGCGTTTTTAAAACCGTGTATTGCTTTGGAAAAAGAAAAGCCTGGTAAAATATATTTTTATGGGCGAGGTAAGTTTTGTAGTTGAATTCACCAGGGTTAAGCGGAGGATCGACAGCGCTGTACCGGGCAGGGATCAAGAGCACATCACCATAGTTTAGCCGGCTCGCCGCGCTATCCTTAATGGTGACCAGCAAGGTGCCGGTTGCTTGCTTTTGCCGGCCGCTGTCAACCGTAGCTCCCACATGCGCGGTGAAACGATATAAACCGTTTTTTAAAACAGGCTCATCGGTGATCTTCGCTATAAGATATTGAGCCGGGAGTTTGGAAAAATGATCTCCGGCGGCCAATTCATTACGGCTCACCGGTAATATCCAGCCAAATAAAAATAAAATGAGGGCGACCAACCCGCCGCCCAGCCACCTTTGTTTATAAATCTTTAGCGATTTGTATTGTATATTGAGCAGGATGAATATTCCGGCGGAAATGCCCAGCGCGGTGAAAAGAAAATATAGGTGAACGCCCGGGAAAACAGCTATACCTGTCACAATCCCGGGCACAAAAGGCAGCAGCAGCAGCGCAACAGGGATTTCGCCTTTGTGATTCGGGATCATGCAGGCTAATATAAAAATTAAACTTTAGCTGGCGCGGATCACAAAGGTGTAATCCAATTGCCGCAAGGCACCAAACGTTCCGATGGAACGTAAGCGCCATTTTTATAATTCCTACCAACCAGACGTTCCTACCGGAACGAAGAAAGCTGTTCTTGTCCCATAGGGACAACTGGTTGGTAGTAGAAAAGAGTCTATTTTTGGCGTTCCGTAGGAACGCATGGTTAGAAAGGCGACAATTTGAATCGCGCCGGATCACAACTCATCCCGCACATCGATCAAAAACTTTTTCAAGTTCTCCAGCGTGTTGATCACGCGGATATCGTTCTTGCTTGATTTGCCCTTGTTTTTGATAAAATCCCTGGCGCCCTGCAGGGTATAACCCTTGTCGCGCAGAAGGTGCAGGATCAGTTTCAGCGCTTCAATATCCTCGTTTGTATAATAACGAAACCCGTTTTTATGCTTTTTAGGCACAAGGATATCAAACTCTTTTTCATAATACCTTATGAGCGAACCGTTTATATCCAACAGGATACAAACCTCGCCCGTGGTGTAGTACATCTTGCTGATTTCCCGTTCTTTATATGGCATATGCAAAAGTAATACTTTAACATTTAAATGGCATTGCCGGGTAAAATTTTAAGTTATTTTTTATCGCCATCGGCTACAGGGTTGCAGCAAATTGTAAAAATTGACTACATTAGTTGTCCCTTAATTAGTATGATTAAAACCATTTTTTGTTCGGTTGCAGCATTATGCTGCACTTTCACGGCGTTAGCAAGCCCTGCCGATTCTTCTGCCACTATTACGGCTGCTAAGGAAAAATACATTTTTGTTTATAATTCCAAAACCAATACCGTTGAGGTTGAACGCTCGATAGATAACCTGTATACGAGTAATGCCTATGAGGTCAGCCAGCCCATCGTGGAGAATTATAATGATGAGATTACTATCGACGATGTAAATTGCAAAGTAGACGACCGCACCCCGAAATCTTTTAAGCCCGAATATTCCTATTATTCAGAAGGGGATGTGTTTTATTCAGACTCGAGAGTTTGTTATTTCCCGTTAAACCTGCCTAAAAAGAACAGCAAAGGCGAGGTTACGTTTAAAGAGACCATCCTTGATCCGCGTTATTTCACTTCAGCATTTTTTACTGATGAGTTGCCGGTCACCTCAAAAGAGATCAGCTTTTTCATCCCAAAATGGATGAAAGTCGAGTTGAAGGAGTTTAACTTCGCCGGTTACAATATAAAAAAGTCAGCAACATACGATGCGCGGATGGATGCAGATATTATTACCTATACAGCTTCAAATATTCCTGCTTTTAAAGCAGAGGCACATAGCCCCGGCCCAACATACATTTATCCCCATATTATGGTGTTGTGCAAGTCGGCCGCGGTAACAGGGCATAACTTCACCTATTTCGGTACGCTTGACGATCAGTATGCATGGTATCGTCAGCTGGTTAAAAGCTTAAGCAATAGTAACGAAGCGATAAGCGCCAAAGCAAGGGAACTGACCAATGGTATGGCGACCGATATGGACAAAATAAAGGCCGTTTTTTATTATGTGCAGGATAATATCCGCTACATCGCATTTGAAAACGGCATAGCCGGCTTCCGCCCCGAAAAGGCCGATGAGGTTTTGCGCAAAAAATACGGCGATTGCAAAGGCATGGCCAACCTAACCAAATCATTGCTTACCTCGCTCGGGTACGATGCCCGCTTGTGCTGGCTGGGGACTAATCACATCGCTTACGATTATCAAACACCCTCGATGGCGGTAGATAACCACATGATCTGCGCATTGAATTACAAGGGAAAGGTGATATACCTGGATGCCACCGAATCCTATCTCGGTATAAATGATTATGCAGAACGCATACAGGGCCGGCAGGTGCTGATGGAAAACGGTGATAAATATATATTAACCCGGGTGCCCGTGGCCACTACTGCGCAAAACTATGACTTTGAAACCAGCAAATTGTCGATAATTGAAAATGCGCTTACCGGCAGCATCAGCCATGTATGGAAGGGCGAGGATAAAGAAATGATCTTATCGGGGTTAAACAGTATCAAAAAGGAAAACACAGAGGAAGCTATGACCAAATATCTGTCAGGCGGTAACAGCGATTACACGATCAGCGATCTTTCCATTTCAAACACTGCAAACCCGGACAAGGACGTGACCGTCAATTATAAAGCCGACATAAAAAACGGCGTTTCTGTTTTCAGCAAGGCTTATTACGTCGACCTTGATCAAAAAAAAGAATATATCAACGCGACGATAAAAACCGATGAACGCAAGCACGACTATTGGTTCGATTTTAAGGAAAATCTTTGCAGGGAAACAGAACTTGCCCTGCCGCCAAACTATAAGGTATCGGGCCTGCCCGCTGACCTGAACATTATAAACGACGATTATGAATTCCATCTGAAGTACATCAGTGCGCCGGGGAAGATCACCTATAAAAAGAACATCCTGATTAAAAACACCCACCTGCCAACCGCAAAATTCGCCGCGTGGAATAAGGACATTGAGCAACTTGGCAAAGCTTATAACGAAACTATTGTATTAAAACCCGCTAACGAATGAGAAGACTCTTACTGTTCCCGTTATTTTTAATTATTTCATCAGCGCTTTTTGCGCAGGATGTGCCCTATGCCGAAAAGGCCCTCCAAATTCAAAAGGAAGTTTGGGGGAATGCCGCGCCCGAGTTTAAAGCAACCACCGTGCCGGCCAACCTGGCAAACGAAGGAGCAGTAGTACTGGCCAGGTCGTTCAGCCTGCAGCGCAGCTCGAAGCCAAGGTTAAAATTTATGATCATTGCGGCCGGGGTTACCACCCGCACCTCGAAGCTGACCACTTACCACGAAAGGGTTAAGATCAACGATAAAGCCGCGCTGGAGGAATTCTCAACCATCGAATACCAAAAACAGCTGGATAAAACCACATCCTTCCTTTTTAATAAAATGTTGAATGTAAAGGATACCTATATAGGCGCAAAAATTATTAAGCCTTCCGGATCAGAAACTATCGTAAATACCGACGAGGAAGTTTTGCTGAAAAACGAGCAGAAAGACAAAAAGGGTAAACTGGCTATACCCGGCCTGCAGGTGGGCGACATACTGGATTATTACATTACCAATATTGATTTAACCGAAACGGGGGAGGGTAATTCATTCAGGGACAATGATAACCTGCTGGTGCTGGTTGATCAATACCCGGTTTTGTACTACAGTATTGACTTTCAATACAGCAAAAAAATACATGTGCAATACATCTGTGCTAACGGCGCGCCTAAGTTTGAGGAAAGCAATAATGATAACGGCGATCTGCTGATGAGCCTGAAGGTAAGAAATATGCCTAAATACCAAAGCCAGCTATGGACCTCGCCCTTACGCCAGTATCCTTATATCGAGGTAGGCAGCTCTTATGGAAGCAAGTTTAACAGCCTGATGGGATATGATTATGAGTCGGACCCAAACCGGTCGCGATATGAAAATAACGAAATCGGGTTTGAATCAACTTTTCGCGAATATCCCGGTTTTAATGAGGCCGAAAGCAAGCTGAAGGACTTTTTTGGCAGCCACAAAAATTTAAAAAATGCGCCATTGGACAGCATCGTAAAGGTGCTGTATGACGAATGGAAGTTTAACGTTTTTTGCACTTACAGCGGCACTGAACTGCAGGACATTAACGAAATGAACTACCGCGCCGCGCAAAGCAGGCATGCAGCTGCGGTAATGAGCATGATGCTCACGGACCTCGATATTGATAATTCTGTTTTACTGGTGGCGTCACGTAACTCTAATACGCTGGCTAACGTGTATAATCCACAGGATATGGACGCGATGATCCTGATCAACACCCAAACGCCGATCTATTTAGCTTTTGATGACATTGTAACACATTATAACGAAATTCCGGCTCGTTTCCAGGGCGAACAGGCTACGCAGCTTTTTCCAAAGCGGCATAACGCACAACGGTACACGTTCGAAGCCAGCCAGGTGACTTTGCCTGTGGTACCGGCTGACAAAAACCAGCTGGAGGAAAACTTACACGTGAGCTTGCTGCCAACAAACGCACAAAAGCTACAAATTACCAGACTGGTAAAAGAGCAAGGCGAACTGCGGCATGCCGATCAGCGCCGATTGCTGCCTGTGCAGGATATCGACGACGGATACCGCAACCTTGTACGGGGCGAGGAACTGGCCAAACGTTTAAAGTCAAACCAGGAAACAAAAAAGATGGTCGATGATTATGCTTTTTCGTTCGCCAAACAAAAAACGGATAATACCAAAAACTTTACAACCGAAATAAAAGATCAATACGACCAGGACCCCGAGCAGGTGCAGGATACAAAGATCATCAGCATGGCGCTGGAGAATTCCGATCCCGTGTTCCAGTACACCGAGTCGTTCGTGCTGAATAACCTGGTGAAAAAAGCCGGTAACAATTACATCATTGACGCGGGCAAGCTCGCAGGCAGCTTTTACAAGCTGGAAGACAAGGACCGTAAACGCACGTTGGATATTTATATGCCCTGTGCGCGCACTTTCAAATATACCATATCGATAGCCATCCCGCCAGGTTACAGTGCAAGGGGTATGCAGGAAATGACGATAAAAAAGGCGAATAAAACCGGGGCATTCTCGTCATCGGCAGTCGTAAACGGCAGCAATTTGGTGATCACCGTAAACCGCGTTTACAGCAACAATTTTGAAAAAGCAAGCGATTGGCCGGCAGTAATGGAACTGATCGATGCCGCGTCGAATTTTAATTCGCAGAAGATTTTGCTGGAGAAGAATGGGTAAAACAGACTAATCGTCATAGTACGGACGAAGCTCATCAGACCGTCATTGCGAGGAACGAAGCATCCTCTGCAACAGACAGTCAACTATACGCAATGCACGGATGCCCGTCGTGCGGCTCACAGGTTATCCGTAGATTACAGGTATATTGATTAGCACGTGTAGCGGTCGCTTCGTTCCTCGCGATGACGAACAGGTTTGCAACTCTTTTTACTCTCGGACTTTCCTGACTTTCGGACTTCCACTATCTTTTTTACTTTCGGACTTCCGGACTTCCCGACTTTCGGACTAATAATTACCTTTGCACCCTATGACCGCTTCTGAAATACGCCAGGCTTTTTTTGATTTTTTTAAGTCGAAAGGGCACGTGATTGTGCCTTCTGCCCCGATAGTGATTAAAAACGACCCCACGCTGATGTTTACCAACGCGGGGATGAACCAGTTTAAATCCATTTTTTTAGGCGAAGAAGCGCCGAAATACCCCCGCGTGGCGGATACCCAGCGCTGCCTGCGGGTATCCGGCAAGCATAACGACCTGGAGGAAGTGGGTATCGATACCTATCACCATACTATGTTCGAGATGCTGGGCAACTGGAGCTTTGGCGACTATTTTAAAAAAGAAGCCATCGCCTGGAGCTGGGAACTGCTGACAGAGATTTATAAAATAGACAAAGACCGCCTGTATGTAACCGTCTTCGGCGGCGACGAAAACGAAGGCCTGCCGGTGGATACCGAGGCGTTTGACTACTGGAAGCAATACGTACCCGAGGACCATATCCTTTTCGGCAACAAAAAAGACAACTTTTGGGAGATGGGCGAAACAGGCCCCTGCGGGCCGTGCTCCGAGGTCCATTATGACAACCGGGACGAAGCCGAAAGGGCAAAGGTAAAAGGCGAAACCCTGGTGAATGCCGACGATCCGCAAGTGATCGAGATTTGGAATAATGTATTTATGCAGTTTAACCGGCTGAAGGACGGCTCGTTACAACCATTACCAGCTAAGCATGTGGATACGGGAATGGGTTTTGAACGGCTGGTGAGGGTGTTGCAAGGAAAAACATCCAATTATGATACGGACGTGTTTAAGCCATTGATCAGATTCGTCGAAGACGCAACTGGTAAAAGGTATAATAACGCGGCTCAGCCAGGTGATGTCGACTGGAATGATGCGGTAGCCATGCGTGTCTTAGCAGATCACGTGCGCGCGATAAGCTTTACAATTGCGGATGGGCAGTTACCTTCAAATAATAAGGCTGGCTATGTAATCCGACGTATTTTGCGTCGAGGCGTACGTTATGCATATCAGTATTTAGGGTTTAAAGAACCGTTAATTAATCAAATGGTGCCAGTTCTGGCTTCACAATTTAAGGGCGTTTTTGACGAATTGTGGAATCAGAAAGATTTTGTGCAGAAGGTGGTCCGTGAAGAGGAGGAATCTTTTTTGCGGACTTTAGATAAGGGGATAAGGCTATTTTATTCACTGACATTACTAATACGTGAAGCCGAGTCGCGATTGGATAATGCACAAAAAGAGGCGATGTTCGATAAAGATGACTTTATTGAAAGAGCTCTGGGTGCATTGGACACACTTTATACTTCCAATGGTGAAAGGCTTTTTGATGACTCTGAACTTGATTATCTAGATATTCAACTAAAAAATAAAAAAGCGGTAGATGATTCTTATCAGCTAGCAATGGAATTTGTTAGAACCATTAGCGGTAGAATTGTATTTGAGCTTTCAGATACATTTGGGTTCCCGTTGGATCTTACCGAACTCATGGCTCGCGAAAATGGCTGGGCTGTCGATGTAACTGGTTATGAAAAAGCCCTCGCCGAACAAAAAACCCGTTCCCGCGCTGCCACCGCCATCGACACCGGCGACTGGGTGGTTTTAAAAGACGACGATACCGTAACTTTCACCGGTTACGATGAGCTGGAAACCATTGCCCACGTGGTTAAATACCGCAAGGTTACCGCAAAAGGCAAGGAGCAATACCAAATTGTTTTGGATAAAACGCCTTTTTATGCCGAAAGCGGCGGCCAGGTGGGCGACCGGGGCGAGCTGGTTTTTGCCGACGGCGATGTGATTGAAGTAACGGACACCAAAAAGGAAAACGGCCTGATCGTTCATTTTACCGATAAGCTGCCGGAAAACCCTGATGATGTGCTGACCGCTATCGTAAATGCTGAACTGCGCACCAGTACCGAAAATAACCACAGCGCCACGCACCTGCTGCATGCCGCTATGAAACAGGTGTTGGGCACCCATGTAAACCAAAAGGGCTCGTTGGTGAACGAAGGTTACCTCCGGTTCGACTTTTCGCATTTTGCAAAAGTAACGGATGAGGAGCTGGCTAAAATTGAAGCTATCGTCAATGAAAAAATAAGGGAAAACATTGGCCTGAAGGAGGAGCGGAGTGTGCTGTACGCCGAGGCTATTAAAAGCGGCGTAACGGCTTTATTCGGCGAAAAATATGGCGAGTATGTGCGCGTCATCACTTTTGATGACGACTTCTCCAAAGAGCTTTGCGGCGGTACGCATGTAAAAGCAACCGGGCAGATCGGTTTCTTTAAGATAGTGGCCGAAAGTGCGGTGGCTGCCGGCGTTCGCCGTATCGAAGCGATAACGGGTATTGCCGCCGAGAATTATATTAACGACCAAACCAAACTGGTGCACCAGCTGAAGGAGCTGCTGAAAAACCCGAAGGATATTTCCAAAAGCGTGGAAAGCCTGCTGGATGAAAATGCCCGGCTTAAAAAAGAGATCGAAAGATCAATCCTCGAAAAATCATCCGGTTTAAAAAATGAGCTGGCCCAAAAAGCGGAAAATATCAATGGTATCAACTTCATCGCCCAAAAAGTGCAGCTGCCTAATGCCGACGCGGTAAAAAACCTGGCCTACCAGCTAAAGGACATCGTGCCAAACCTGTTCCTGGTGCTGGCTGCCGATGTTGCTGAAAAGCCGTCCCTGACGGTGATGATCGCCGAAAACCTGGTTAAGGAGAAAGGCATGAATGCGGGGAACATCGTGCGTGAGCTGGCAAAGGAAATCAAAGGCGGCGGCGGCGGCCAGCCATTTTTCGCTACAGCTGGTGGGAGTGATTTAAGCGGGTTGGATAGGGCGTTGGAAAAAGCGAAGGGGTTTATCTAAACCACTATACCCACAATATATTACCATGTCATTGCGAGCGCAGCGAAGCAACCTTGTCACATGCATTTGCGGCAATGTACTGGCGAAGAGGTTGCTTCGTCGCGCCCGGCGCTCGTCCTTGCCGCTCCTCGCAATGACAGGATTATTAATTCGTCCTTAATAATTGATCACCTGCTCCTCAATCTGTACAGGTATTTCCCGCCACTCATATTTTTGAGTGCGCAGCTGGGGTTCAAAGCCGGCTTCTTTAATGGATTGCTGTATACCTTTAGCGGTGAAGCGATGGGGCGCGCCAGCAGCTGAGACAACATTTTCCTCGATCATAATCGACCCGAAATCGTTGGCGCCGGCATGAAGGCATATCTGGGCCACCTGCTTGCCGACGGTCAACCACGAAGCCTGTATGTTTTTGATATTGGGCAGCATAATACGGCTCAGCGCGATCATCCGGATATATTCATCGCCGGTAACATTGTTAGTAATGCCGCGTAACCTGCGCAAAAGGGTTCCATCGTCCTGGAAAGGCCATGGGATAAAGGCAATAAAGCCATAGTGGCCTTCCGGCTTTTCAGATTGTACCTCGCGTATCCAAACCAGGTGTTCAAAGCGTTCGTCAATCGTTTCAATATGGCCAAACATCATCGTTGCCGATGAAGGTAAATTCAGTTTGTGCGCTGCACGCATGACATCCAGCCATTCCTGCCCGCCGCACTTGCCTTTGCTGATGAGGCGGCGAACCCGGTCGTTCAGTATCTCGGCCCCGGCGCCGGGTAATGAATCAAGTCCCGCGGCTTTTAACTCGCGCAGCACATCAATATGGCTCATACCCTCCAGCTTGGCCACATGGGCAATTTCCGGCGGACCCAGCGAATGCAGCTTAAGCGTGGGGTAAAGCTCTTTTAAAGCCCGGAACGTATCAGCATAAAATTTAAGCCCAAGCTCAGGGTGGTGGCCGCCCTGCAACAGCAACTGGTCGCCGCCATAGCGGAAGGTTTCCTCTATCTTTTGCTTGTAAGTTTCAATATCGGTGATATAAGCATCCTCGTGCCCCGGTCTCCGGAAAAAATTGCAAAACTTGCAGTTGGCGATGCAAACATTGGTGGTATTTACATTGCGGTCTATCTGCCAGGTAACTTTACCATGCGGCACCTGTATTTTGCGCAGCTCGTTGGCAACGTACATCAAATCAGGTGTGGAAGCGTTGTGGTAAAGATACACGCCTTCTTCCTTACTCAGGAATTCAAAGTTTGAGGCACGTTTCAGCAGATCGGCGGTGTTCATGATTGCAAATATACGCGGTAGGAGGTTAACGGCGAAAGGTAAAGGCGAAAGGTGTTATTGGGTTGACATTTAATGGTTTTTCTCACTAACTTTAATAAACCATAATCTGTTAGAATAAAATCATTGACGTGACCGACCTATTCAAGAATAAATATAGGGTATCGTCCGCAAGGCTGCAAACCTGGAATTACGCTGACAATGCCATGTATTTCGTTACGATTTGCACCGAAAACCGCGAATGCTTTTTCGGAGATGTCGTAGAGACGCGATGCATCGCGTCTCTGTCCGATGAGCCTATATATAAAATGGAACTAAATGATTTAGGAAGGATCGTTGAAACCGAATGGCTGAAATCCCCTGGATTAAGGCCTGATATGAATTTGGAATTATTAGAATATGTTGTGATGCCCAATCACTTTCATGGAATCATTTATATCGATGACAATCAATACAATACGGCGACTTTGGGCAATCAACGGGACAGAGACGCGATGCATCGCGTCTCTACGATGGCTAATACATTTGATGATTCCATATTCAATCAAAAAAACAAATTCGGACCGCAGGCCAAAAACCCCGCATCTATCCTACGGGGTTTTAAATCAGCGGTGACTACCTATGCCAGGAAAAACGACATTCCGTTTGGTTGGCAGGCGCGATTTCATGATCACATTATCGGTTCAAATGAGGAATATATGAGAATTGCAGGTTACATCGAAACTAATCCACAAAATTGGAGGGAGGATAAATTTTACAGCAAATAATTTCTTTTTAACAAATCCGACAAAGACGCGATGCATCACGTCTCTACAACGGTTTCAACCCGGATTCAGCCAATAACCCCTTGTCCAACCTCAACACCTTCGTCACACTTTCCGGTATCTCCTGCTGGTAATGGCTCACATAGATCAATGTTACCTTACTCATGCCGCAAATGGTATCCACCAGCGTTTTAAAATGATGCTGCTGGTGCGCATCCAGCCCCTGGCAGGGTTCGTCGAAAATAAGCAGGTCGGGGTTTTTGATCAGGGCACGGGCCAGCAGGCACAGGCGCTGGGCGCTGGCGGGAATGTTTTTTAACAGGACCCGTGCATACTTTTCAATTTCCAGCGCTTTCATCCACCGCAGGGCTGTTTCTGCCTTTGCTTTGCTGCTTTGCCTGAACAAGCCGATGGTATCATAATAACCCGATTCGATCACCTGTAAACAGCTGTTATCCGTCGGGAAATACTGGTGCAGTTCGGGCGATACAAAGCCTGTTTTGCTTTTGATATCCCATATACTTTCACCGGTACCGCGTTTCCTGTCGAACAAAACAATATCATTGGCATAGGCCTGCGGGTTATCGCCGTTGATCAAACTTAGCAGGGTGGACTTCCCAGCACCATTCGGCCCCAGCAGCGCCCAGCGCTCGCCGGGCATGATCTGCCAGTTAATGCCGTCCAGGATAATTTTGTCGCCATATTGGATATGGACATTGTTCATTTTGACGATATACCGGTAGGAGGGCTTAGCATCATTTTGGTTCAGCAAACGCCGCAATTCATTATCGTCCACTTCATCCTTGTCGTTGCTTAAATATTCCGCGGGCTTGAATTGATCTTTGCTTAGTTGTTGTTCAACGCTCCCATTTTTTAAAACGGCGACGTGCGTCATCGCATCCGGGATCTCGTAGGGCGATGCTGCCATGATCACGGTCGTCCCCGACGCAATAATTTCACTGATGATCGCATTAAACGCCGCCCGGGTTTCAACGTCGAGCCCGGTAAGCGGACTATCCAGCAACAACAAAACGGGATTTTTCAGTAAAGCCGCAGCGATCATTAAACGTTTGGTTTCTCCGTTTGACAGTTTGATCAGTTGTTTGCTGCGCAGGTCATCCAACTTTAACAGCGCGGTCACCTTCTCAGGCGTCCAATAACCCTCGTTACCGACAGCTAATACCGACCCCAGGTGCTCGTCTACTGTTTGCGCATCTTCCGAGTCTGACGAATTATAACGTTGCTGGTAATAAAAATCGGATGTGTTCGACCGGTTTTTGAAATGATGCCGGGGCTCAACCAGGGCGATCAGTTTGTGGTGGGTAACAGGACCGCCAGCGTCGCCGTGCGTTTTTAAAAACTCATCAAAAAAGTGAAATTCAATGGCGCCGCCGGTAACGTTGAACCTGCCGGCTATGGTTTGCAGCAAAGCGCTTTTGCCCGATCCGCTTGCGCCAATGAGCGCCCAGTTTTCGCCTTTGCTTACCCTGAAACTTAAATTGTTAAAAAGCGTGCCGTTAAGGTAGCGTACGGTGGCGTGGTTGATGGATAGCAGCGGTGAGGGCATTTGTTGATAGTTGCCGGCAAAAATACCGGATAAAAAGGAGATGCTGAAACGGGTGCAATTTGAGTTGTCGCTTTTCTAACCAGCGTTCCTATGGAACGCCAAAAATCGACTTTTTGTACTACCGACCAGCCGTCGCTATGGCGACGAGAAATATATATCTTTCGCCCCATTCGGGGCGTCTGGTTGGTAGAATTAATAAAATGGAGCTCACGTTCCATAGGAACGTTTGGTGCTTTGCGACAATTGAATTGCGTCCGCTGAAACACCCTAAAACAAAAAAGCCCCGGATAAACACCCGAAGCTTCTTTGCTTTGCTAAGAAAAAATTATTTCTTTTTCTTAGAAGTGTCAGCAGCCATTTTCTTAGAAGTGTCAGCCATCTTCTTAGAAGTGTCAGCCATTTTCTTAGAAGTGTCAGCCATTTTAGCCATGCTGGTGTCAGCTTTCTTTGAAGTATCGCTGTCAGAAGAGCCAGCAGAACCGCTGCCTTTGCAAGATGCAAACGAAACTGCGATAGCTAATGCTAAAGCGCCGATTTTCAGTGTGTTTTTCATGTTAATTTTTTTAAGTGATTAAATAGTTTACTGGTTAATACCTAAAAACACAAAAGGTAACCCATGATTTTAAAAAAAAATCAAAGATTACCCTAAGTAAAAAAACTAACAGAAAAACGCTAAAAATTACTTTTTAGTGGTGTCAGCTTTTTTCGTTGTGTCAACAACTTTTTTGGTCGAGTCAACAACCACTTTCTTGGTGGTGTCAACAACCACTTTCTTGGTGGTATCGGTGTCAGATGAACCGTTTGATCCGTTACCTTTGCAAGCTGCGAACGAAACGGCTATTACTAAAGCCAAAGCGGCTAATTTGAATGAATTTTTCATGTTAAAAAATTATTTAAAGTGTGAATGTTGTGTTTTAATACTCCAGGTTAAAAAAGGTAACCCAAACAAAATAAAAAAATTTGGTTAACAACGCAGACGCGCTGCTGCGAATCCGCTGCATCAGCTTTTTTTAACCACTTTTTTTACCTCGGTGTGCTTTGTAACGGTTTTGCTGGTAGTATCCAGTTTTGCTTTTGATGTATCCGTTGCCTTGATGGAGTCCGCATGGATGGTGGTGTCAGTTGAGCTCTTCATTGAGCTTGACGAATCAACTTTCGCCGAATTTTTTGACGAATCGGCCGAATTGCCTGTACCACCACCCGTGCAGGCAGCCATCGTTATGGCGACAGCCGGCGCCAGTAAGGAAAGTTTAAATGCGTTTTTCATGATCCTGGTATTTAATGTGTTGATAATTAACTAATCAAAGCGGATTTTGTTTGTGGGGTAATTCATCAATAACACCGGCAAGCCGCGGTAAAGCGAAACACGGCGCAGAGCCGGTATTTTAATTTTTAATGCAGATTCCGGCAGGAGGCACAAATAACCAGTAGAATAACATCAGTGGCGAGCTGCCAAATGCTGTCTGCTCTGTCTAGCCATGTTAAAATACTTTAACCAGATTATTGCCCGGCATATGCCGGCGCCTCCTGAAAATAGAATGGCCGTTATTATATGTGTTTTTTGTATTTTGCGATGCGCAACTAAATACCGGCCGCTGTTACTGTATTGTACAAATACATTTGTGGCGAATTTTTTTTAGCGCCGTTGGGTTACAATTTGATATAAATAGTATTAAATAGGTGAGTAAAGAATCAATAAGCGGGACGCCAACTGACAGCGAAGTAATACTGGGCATCCTCAATAATTCGGAAAGTGTTGTAAAACGGCTGTATCTGGCCTATTTTCCGATGGTGATGCAGCTGATCATTAACAACAGCGGCGATGTGGACGATGCTAAAGATATTTACCAGGAAGCTATTATTATACTTTATAATAAGGTAAAAAATGGCGACTTTGAGCTGAGCAGCAAGCTGAAAACGTACATTTATTCGGTTTGCAGGCG
>Ga0068856_100000264_pt1 | contig 57155 bp, 46 predicted proteins | sample KBSCornC62_FD_66595 | JGI IMG/M metagenome (GOLD analysis project Ga0068856, IMG submission 66595) | Corn rhizosphere microbial communities from Kellogg Biological Station, Michigan, USA - KBS Corn C6-2 | ecosystem: Host-associated > Plants > Roots > Rhizosphere > Soil ...
AGGGCAGCGGCTTGAAGAAAAAATTCGCCCGCAGCAGCTCACGCGTCGGCACATCCATTTGGAGTTCATCAAGGTTGGTCTGGGAAACCAAACGCCACAGCTTGTCGCCCGTGTCGGTCGCGGTGAGCTTTGCCAGCAATCCGCCCTGGCTGTGGCCGATGACGACCACCTGTTGCAAAGCAGGATCCTTGCCCTCCGGGTCGAGGATTTTAATCTGGTTCATCAAGTCATCGCGCAGCATTCCCGCTGACATGGTGATCGGCTTTCCGCTGGCGTAATTAAACATCCAGAACTGATAACGGTCGCGCAGCACCGGATCGGCGCGGAGCGTGTTCCACATTTCAGCCCACCAGACTGGACTGCTGGCCGTTCCATGCACGAACACCACCGGCATTTTGCCGGGCGAATACGGTTGCATGAGGCGGACCCCGGTCTTGAATTTTAGGTCCGCTGAAAAAAACTGGGCAATTCCCAGGCTCCAGATGGGGCTGTTGTTCAATCCTTGGGCGATTGGTGCCGTGGTGTCCGTCTGGAGCGGGACGCGCTTACCGTTCACCTCGACCGTGGAAGCTCCGAAGGCGGAATAAAGTTCCAGCGTGGCACTCAACCGTCCGGCGCTCCAATCGCGAACGTCGCCGGATACGCGCAAAAAGACCGTGGCGGGAAAACGCCGCGGCTCTTGAAATCGCCCGATCTTTCCCGTGACGGCGATCAGCGGTGCGCCCAGGCCGGAATCGCGGTTGCGCGTGGACAGACCGCGCACGACGAATTCATCGGCCGCATAAAACGCCTGGATTTGATCCAGCTGGAACGGGAAATCCGGCTGGGTGAACCGCACGTCCACCACGCCTGGCGGCGTCTGGCGCGGACCGGCGGCCAATTTGAGCAGCGCATTCGTGCTGACCTGTAAACCTTGGGCCAGACCCCAATTATACAGATCGCCCGCCACCCGAACCCGGACGTCAAACGGGCTGGGCGGAGTGCCCCCAGTTTCGCCGACGAGATAAAGGTAGGCGTAGATGGCTGAGGCGAAATAACTGTCGCGCGCGTATTTCGGCACGCCTGGCCGGACGCTCCGGCTCTGGTGGTTGGCGTTCTGGTAATTTAATTCAGACAAGGCAAACAGCAGGTCACGCCGGTCGTCGGTGCAGGCGATGGCTTGCAGTTTTGCGAGCGTGACCTCGGGCGATTTTTTAAATGCCCCCTCCAGATTGTAACGGTGCAGCACGCGAACTGTGTCCGCACTGCAATGGCTGCTGTTCAACGCATTCTCGTTGAGCTGGCGATAGGCCGATTGCGGCGACACCTTGTCCGCGCCGATGGGAGTCACGCAACCCGCCAGCGCTAGCAGCGCCACGACCAGGCATCCATTCAGTAAATATTTTTTCATGGTCGTTCTCCTAGTGATTGGTGGTTGCTGGCAGCTCATCGAAACCGGGGAGGCCCCTGCGGATCTGTTGTGAAAAATCCTCCGATGCGTCCGCCGCCCTGGCGCGCGCATTGATGTTGGAAATTCTTTTCAATTCCGCAAATGGCAGATTGGTGACCAGCATTCCGCGCTCGTAAAGCAATTCGTCCAGGTGGCCGTTGAGCAGCATCCGCCAGTCCCACGGTGCCCGGTCGGTCGCGGCTCGTTGGGTGCGAATGGCAAGGGTGCAATTATCCGTCAGCGCGTTATACCACTCCGCGTGCGCATGCAGTTCGTTGGCCCGGCGCAGATAGTCGAGGAACAACTTGCGGCCCTGTTCCGGCGTCACCTGCAAACGATAGAGACAGGCTTCCTCGCCGTGGCGGTAATTCGTCCGCAGCCGCACTAGATCACGCTCGTCGGCGATGATGTAGGTCAGTTCAAACTGACGGAACAGACCTTTGACCGCCGAATACGCTTCGCCCTTCTCCTTGCGCGTCTCAATGGAGAAACAGACGTAATCGCCGTTCGTGAAACCGAAGCTGACCATCGTGTGCGCTATGTTCGGCGAACCCCAGGTAACGAGATACAAATCCACCGTGCGCAGGGCCGCGAGGTCGTAAGTCTTGTCATAATAATGCACGTCGAAGTCCGTCTCCGTGCGATAATCACAATTGCGGAGGTTGTGGATAGTCGCTTGGCCGCCGGCGATTTCCGCGTAAGGCAGCACCGCCACGTCTGGCAGCCACGCACGATCATTCGACGGTTGCAGCGAAAACCACCAAACGAGGATCACCACAAAACCGCCGGTGGTGATCGCTGCCTTCCACGGACGGTGAACGAAAATCCATGCCACCAAAATGCCTATTCCGTAAAGAGCGGCGAGCGGCAGTTGCAGCGCGGGAATTCTAACATCAAAGTAAAGTGCGGCCACTGACCAAAGCGTAGCCAGGCCGAGGGCCGCCCAAAGTAATACGAGGGCGCCGCCGCGCAGGAGTTTCTTGCATTTTGTCATGTTGCCTTTGATGCGTTGATGTAGAAAAAACCAATTGGCTCAAAATCTTAAACCCAGACCAACGGTCAGATAGGTGTCGCTCTTTTGCGGCACTGTGCCGTCGGATTTTACCTGGGGACTGTTGAGATAATCCCAGACGAGTGAGACATCCAGATTCAGGTGCCGCTTGATTTCAAATTCCAGGGTGGAAACGGTGTGATGCGTGTATTGGCCCGCTTCCTTTTTGACGAAGATGCTCTGCCACGACTGGATGAAGGTCAGGCGCGAGGTGATGTCCTGCTTGAAATTGGAGCCGAACACCCAGGCAGGCGTGGTCGCGGTATCCGACTGACCGGCCCCGACCGTCGAGAATTTGGTGTATTGATAGCCGGGGCCGGTGGACACCATCCATTCCAGCCCGGTGCGATCAAAGATGTAATAGCCAGCGCCCGCATTGCCAGTGAAGCGATAAGCGATGTTGGCCAGCGGGTCGTTATAATATTCCAAACCGATGACGCGCACGAACCAGTCCTGGTTGAGGCGGATGTCGTAAGTGGAGTTGACCCGATTATTGTTCGCATTCTCCACCCCATTCGCTTCGCTGTAATTGCCAAGGTAATCAAACTCCAGCGTGGTGTTGGGGGTGCGGCGTGAAAGTTCGGCTTGGGCGGTGGTCGTGGACTGGTGATTGTTTCCAGATTGGAGGCTCAAGCCCAAGTTGAAACTGCCTGACCAATTGCGGATGCCGGTCCGACCACCACTGGGGGTGATTCCAATCATGAGATCACGGTTAAGGGTCACAGGTTCCTCCCCACTGACGATCACAAGTTCATTGCTGATCACGACCTTGCCATAAACAGGCTGTCGGCCTGCGAATTGCGTGAACACCCGGTGCGTGGTGTAAACCTGGCTTACATCCTGGAGTTTCAGGGTCTGTTGATCCATTTCGTCGCTATCAAACTCGACCTCCTTATTCTGAATATATTTGAGCTGGCCCCGCAGCCACTCGCCAGACTTGAGTTGAACCCAGTCCGAGCCGTCGGTGCCGACGCCGGGTGGCTTCCACCAGGAGTTGCCGATTGAGGGTTGGTTGGTCGGTTCGGCGGCTGGGCTTCGCTGGATTTCGCGGATCTTGGCAAAGGGGATAGCCAAACGCCCGCCAAATTCAGATTGGAACACCACATTAGTGGTCTCCTCGATGATGGTGCCGACGAACCGCTCGCCGTTGGTGCCGACCAACACATCGGCCCATGTGGGCTGCGGCAGTAAAGCTAGCCGGACGAACGTGGCAACCAATATCAGGATGGCGGAATTTCGTTTCAAGCGTTTGGTGGTAAGGGGCTCCGATTGCGGCCATCTGCCAACGTCCGCTTCCACACCGGTTTTCAGAGCGGGGTCTTTTGATTGGCTCCCGCTTTTTCCTCCATCAGGCGTTGATCCAGGCGGGCAGCCCACCAGTCCAGTGATTTTTCCACATCGCCCCAGGTGCCGGTGAACTTGCTGCGGATGGCCTCGGTGCCGGACCGGCTGTCCACGGCGGCGACCAGGCGATCGTTGGTCATTCCATCGAGCAGCTCCATCTCAATCGTGATCGATCCCACGCCGATGCCGGTGCCCTGCAGTCCTTGCTTGGCAAAGCCGACCAGTTTAAGCGGCAGGTAGATGGCGGAGACGGCACCAACCACCGGTTTCGATTGCTTCGCATCCGTGATGGCCGCATGGACGATCAAAACGTCCGGACCACCGCTGCTGACCATCGTGAAGTTTTTGGCCAGGGCGTTGTTGAGAGCTGTGTGTGTCAGGTCAATCAGCGTCTGCTGATTTTCGGGCGAGATCTTGCCCATGGGTGAATCGGGGTCGCCGGAATTCCAAAGCTCAACCGGTTTGATCCAGACCTTGGTGTATTTGGCCCAATCCACATTGGGTTTCTGGTAATACAGGTTGGCGCGGCCTTTCAGGCCCGGCTGCAATTGCGAGTAGTCGCCGAGAAAACCCGATGGTTCGACGGTGCCTTTGGTTTGCTGGCGGGTCGTGCTGCAACCGGCAAGGCCGATAAGCAGGCCGCCGACCAGCACTGCGGCTAGTGGTTGACAGAGGCGGAATCCGCCCGATTTGGTGATGTTTGTTTTCATATGTTTTGTTCCTTCTTTTGTTTGTTTCGTGCGATCAGTCTGAAATTTAAAAGGCAGCAAGGCGTTGAATGACCCAGAACATTGCCATGGTGCCGATGGCATACGGGGGCAAGAGGCGGAGGCGCGCAGCCAGTTGCGGGTGGAGTGCTGCGGGCCAGCAACGCCGGGCGACGCCGTTGCCTAAAGTAATAACGACAAAGACAGACGCGATGAACAATAGTTGCCCCACTTCCACCCCGACGTTAAAGCAGAACAGCGCCACGGGAATCGCCGATTGCGGCAGGCCAACCTCGCTCAAGGCACTGGCGAAACCGAAACCATGCAGCAGGCCAAAGGTGAACGCGACGACCCACGGAAATTTTTCCGTCAGACCGGGCTGGCCGTGGCGACTGTGAAGGATTTCGGCCGCCACGAAGACGATGCTCAGAGCAATCGCCGCCTCAACAGGCCGGCCGGGCACATGGATCCAGCCAAGGGTGGCCCCCGCGAGAGTAAGGCTGTGCGCGATGGTGAACGCGGTGACGGTCGCGATCAGCCGGCGTGAGCCTTTCACCAAAATCAACAGCGCAAGGACAAACAGCAAATGGTCGACACCCCCGAGGATGTGTTCAACGCCAAGCACGAGGTAGGTGCGGGCGACCGCCAGCGCGCGCGGCGCGGCTTCCACCACGAAGGCTGGCGCGGACGGGGTCAGCCGCGTCACTTGCGTGGTGCCGTCGAGCCGTTCCAGACGCACGAGCACATCGGTCATCGTGGCACTGAGGCCGACGATGCGGATTGTGCCGCCGGTCAGACCGCCCGCACACTTCACCTGCCAGCGCTCGGTAAAGGCGTTGTTGACCATCATCGCGCGCGGTTCGGTCAAGTTCGTGCATCCCGCCGGCAGTTCCACGTATAGACTGAGGCGCTGGTTGTCGCCGAGGATCGGCACCTTCCACAGCACGGTGTAAGTTTCCGTGTCCGCCTGGCGGAGTTCGAGATAGGCGGGACGCACTTCGTGGCCGAACACAGACGAGCAACACAACCACAAGCAAAGAATTGAACAGGACCAGACTAACAGAGCGGAGCGAAAAGCCCCCCGTCCGGATTCGACAGATTTCTCTGGTTGAAAATGCTCGGTCGCGTTTCTCATTTGCTTTTCGCCAGTTTCTTATTTTTCTCCGCTGACGGTGATTCGACGGTCACGGTGTAATGCTCGAGGAGTTTCTGATAAAAACTCTCATTCAATTCCAACCGCCGGGCTTCGCTCCACGCCTGCCGCAGGGGTTCGCGCACTTCCGCCAGCGTGGGCAGACGGGCTTCCGTGCGTTCGCTGACCAGGACCAGATGCGCGCCGTAGCCAGACCTGACTGGGCCCTGCCATGGGCCGGGAGGCAGTTCGGCCAATTGGGCGGCGAACTTTTCGCCGAACAGCTTGGCCACCTCGCTGGCCGGCATCGCCGTGAAGGGTTGGTCCAACAGGAACGCATCGCCCAGCGTCGCGAGGTCGGCATCACTGCCGGACTGATTCAACTGCGCGAGCAGTTGGGCGGCATCGTGCGCGAGGTTGGTCCCATGTTTTTCCGGATTGAGATACACCTGACGGAACGTGAATTGAGGTGGCACACGAAAGGAGTCGGCATGCGCCTGAAAGTAGGCGTTCAAGTCAGCATCGGTCGGCTCGGCTAGGGTGGCAATGTCCTCGGACATGAATTCCATTTTCTGACGCAGACGGCGGCGAATGACAGTGTCGTCCTTGTCCAGTCCCATCGCGATGGCTTCGCGGAAATAAACCTCCTCGCGCACGCGGTCGTTGACCAATCCCTCCAGTTCCTCCGACGAGGGCGGGCGTGACCAAGTTTTCGTGAAGCCGAGGGCGAGATTTTCGATCTGCCCTTGTGTGATGACGATATTCCCCGACTCCGCGCTGCGGCGATCTTTCGGCAACAGACTGTAGGCGAGAAACAGCCCCGCGCCCAAGAGGAGGAAGTGTAGCAGCGGTTCTTTGAGTATTCGTTTCATCGGTCAAGTTGATTTGAGCACCAGACCAGCGAGGGAACGGAGGCTTGCGTCTCCGTTCCCTGCGGTTGAATCAAGTTCCGGGCGTATACCAGATGGGTGACGTGTAGGCGCGTTCCTGGAGTTTCATGGTGGTGCCGGGCAGCGGCTTGATCCCGAACCGTTTCGCGTCGTAAGCCGTCCAGCGCGGCGTGGGAATTTCGAGCACGCGGGCGTAATAGAAGGCCTTCTGCTTGGCGTCGAAGTTCGGGTCCTTCCAAACGGTGATGAGTTCCGGATCGCCGATGGTGTTTGACCAGGTGGCATTTTCCACGTCCACGGTGTCGCCGACGGGCGGGAGCTTGCCATTCGCGTCGGGCTGCCGTTTCGCGGCATCGGCCCACACCACATCATAGATCTGTTCATGCAGTTCGCCCTTCGCATCCATCCAGCCTTTGATGATCTGGATGCGGTCGAGGTTCGCGCCGATCTGATCCTTGAGCGCGGCGACGAGGAAGGTCGGGGCTTTGCCGGCGGGCGCATCCCTCAGATCGCCGCCCATCGGGACGCCCTTGGCATAACCAATCGCGGCCGGCATGCGGTTTTTCGCATCGGCGGGAACGAAGTCAAAGCCGCCGAAGAAGCGGACCGCCATGCGCGGGCCGGTGGTCGCATAAACCTCGCGGCGTTGCATCGCGTCGAAGATCGCCTCGCGGGTGTTCTCGGTGGCCCAGACGGCGGCATAGCCGGAGGCCGAGACTTCCCAGTCCATGATGGTGACACCGGTCTTGGGGTGTTTGACGAAAGTTTTTGTTAGACGCTCGGGGCTCGGTTCCTGCGGGGTCGTCTTGCCGAAGAAGTTGTCTTCTTCCAAGGCGGCAAGCGCGTTATGCGCATCGCTGCTACCGATCATGCCGAACTTGTAAGGGTTCGTGCCGAACTTCTCTTCAAGCTTGAGGCCGTTCTTCAGGGCGGAACGCGCGTATTCGAATTCCAGCATGTCCTTGGTCTTGACGCCGCTGCCATCGAGGTTGCCTTTGTCCCAGAGTTCGAAGTTTGCGAACTCGTCGTTGGGCGAGAGGTAGGGATGCGCTTCCCCGGTCCCCTTGGTTTGGGTCATTTCATACAGGCGCTCCCACTTGGCGCGGGTTTCGCAGTATTCCTTGTCGACCGGCTTGCTGAAGGCTTCGACGATCGGGAACATCCGGCCGTTGCTCAAATTGCCGTTGTGCGCGATGGCTAGCACGGGGCTGCCGGACTTCTCTTCGGCGGTCGCCATCCACTTCCACAGGTCTTCAGGATCCTCGCTACCCCAGGGCTTGAAGGTGACCAGCGGCACGACCAGGCTGGCTTGGGTGCCGTTGCCACGGAACAGAATATTGCGGTGCAGGTTGTTGGCCTTGTTATTCGAGGTCCATTCGAACCCGATGATAGCCGAGAAGCGGCCCGGCTCATTGGCCTTCTCCGCCGCGTCGATCTCGGTCTGCCAGGCGTTCCGGTAGGCCGGATTCGCGGGCCCATAGACCATTTCCTTGGGGAACGTCCCGGCACCGAAGGCCATGATCATCTCAATGGCGGCGTCAGCGCCTTTGCCCGCCTGCATCATGTCATACCAGCGCCGCCCCTGCGGCACGGCGAGAATTTCCTGCTTCCCAGCGACGATATCGGTGATGAGCCCCATATTGTCGGAGTGGTCCGCCACCACGAGCCAGTCGAGCGGCCGCGACAGCTTCACCGGCTGGCCGCTGGAGGACCTGACCTCCTCGCCGCGGGCGAAGCGATAGGCATCGCTCGGGCCGAGACGGCAACCGAAAACGCCCGCATCGAAGGACAATCCCGTGTGCAGATGCGTATCGCCGAACAGCGGGCGCGTGGGGTAGTTGCGGCCGGCATAGGGCGAATACGGTGGTTTCGTCGGGAGGACCTTATCGAGCATCGCCTTGCTCGCGTTGCCGAGACACGGGTCGTTAACATCCCCGTCGTGTTTGTCTTCCTGGGCCATCGCCGTCAGCGCCAGGCTGCTGATCAGGGCGGCCACCCAAGCCGCGCTATGGAGTGCTTTTGGTTTCATATTTTCCGATTTGGTTGTTTGTTTCGTTGTCTTTTCGTTGCGGGAGTCAATGCCGGGTTTCATTTCGGGAACTGGAACCAGCTTTGGCTGGCGCGTGGGGGGGGGCCAATGATGCCGCTGGTGCAATACAGCGCGGCAGTCACGAGGACATGTCGGCGTGTGATTTTCATTGTTTGTTTGCAGGCGGTTATTGCGCCGGAATCGTGACAAGTGGCAGCTTTTCGTCACCCGTGTTTTGAATCATGGTGAAAATGAACATGATGGCGGTGAAGGCACGTTTGGAGCGCAAGTCCCGGTCGTCCACCCAGAACCAGTGATTACGGTAGTGCACGGCGGCAAAGGCATCCGCTGGCTTGTCCTCGCTACACCTGATCCTGACCGGCTCGCTTTTGGCTGTGCCATTGGTGGAGGCCAAGGACGGCATGGCGCGTCCTTCCTTCACGTCCGCTTCCGGCACTTCCGTGTAGGAGGCCATGGCCTGCATGATCTGCAACATGGAGCGGCTGCCCACGCCCAGTTCGCCGTCCCCGCCGGCAGTGGGCGAATAGATCAGGTTGAATTGCTTCTGCTCTGCCGGCAGCTTGAGCAGCCGCCGGATTTCGGCCGATTTTTCGAGCGTTTCCGGCGGCAGGTTTTCGCGCCGGAAAAACATCACGGCCGTGGAGGTCTTGTCCTTGTTTTCCAGCACCCGCAACCCGACGGCACCAGCCGCTTGGACCTCGCGCATGAGTTGCAGCACGCGGTTAAACTCCGGGTCGGCCTCACGCACGGCCCCGGCAATGACGGAACGATTGCGCACACCGTTCAGGGATTCGACCGTCAGTGCCAGCATGAAGTCCGCCGCGTAGCCGGATTGGAGCATGAAGAAGATATTCTTGGGCTCAATCGGCGTTAGGAGACCGGCCAGGAATTTCTGCCCGGTCAGCGGCACATAGGTGATGGTGGGGCGGTCCGTGTAGATGGCTTGTCCGGCACCGGAGACGAAATCCTGCTGAACGGCCTTCGCCGACGACACCGTGCCGCCCACCGAAATCCCGGTCTGCAATGAGTAGCCCGCCACGATTGATGCCACGTCCACGAACACCGGCTGATCCATATAGCGCAGCTTGACGATATTGAGCAGCGTCTGTTGTTTCCACGAATCGGCGATGGAAGCGCTGTAGTCAAACCGGTCGCGGCTCACGGTGCCCGGGCCGATGGATTTGCAGCCCGTCAAGACCAGTGCGCCAGCAAGCGCCACCGCGAGGAGGCTTGGTTTGGATGATGTGTTCATGGGTTTCCTCAGTTGCCGGTTTTATTTCGCTGGTGATTCCACCGGTGCCTAGTTGGACAAAGCCCTCGGTCTTACGTTTGCATCTGAATCTGAAAGCACCGGGTTTCCTACATATGAGTTTAGGCCTGTCAACACCAGCCAACTCACCGAAGCTTGGTAAATTGTCATCATTTTTAGCTTTGTCCCCGTGCGGTTCTTGAGTCTCCCCCGCCGACTCTGCTGCCTATTGGCTGATCCGCGCGCCTTTGATCGAGCCGAATGGAACGGCCGCCGGTGCCGGTGTCACTTCCAAGTGCTTGATGCTGGACCAAGGGATGATGACCAGTTTGCCTTCGGCTTCGATGACCAGCTTTTCGGACTCCAGGGCTTTCTTCATGGATTCCAAAACGGCCGCCGTTGAGTTTTTGATCTGAAGGGGAAACGTCACGTCCATCTTCGAACCGTTGTTGAAGTGAATCGTCATTTGTCGGTCTTCGTTCATAGATTTTCCTGGGTTTTTTTGAGATCGCTGTCGTTTATTTTTTCGGGAACAAGAACGTGACGGTGAAGCGCAGCCCCCAGTCCGGTCCGCCGTTCGGCGCCTCGGCGTAATAGCGATAGCCGATCTGGAAGGCGACCGGCATCTTGCCGATCTTCACCAACTGCTGGAGCGTGGCGTTCACGGGCACCGTCCATTGCTGGGCCTGCCAGTCATAGGTAGATTCGGTATTGATCCCGAATGTGGTGTAAGTCTTCGTCGTGTAGGAAACGAACGGTTGAACATAGGTGGCGTTCACATTCTGATCTCCCCAGCCGGCTACCGACCAGATGTGATTGGCCAGAACCCCGTAAGTGAACCCGCTCTTTTGTTGCAACGCGACCACGGTCGGTCCGAAGCCAAGCTTGCCCGCGCCGAGTTCGCTTTCCGTCGCCGTGGGATAATACCCCACCGGCCCCGCGCCGAGAATCCAGCCGCCGACCGGTTCCTTGGGCGACAGGAAAAAACTCTGCGTGATGTCGCCCAAACCCGAATGGCTTTCGCGCGCGCTGGGCGGGGCGAGCGGATTGTCGCTGACCGCTTCGGCGTAGATGACCGGCATGATGGTGCGGATGATGAGGTTCCAATCCTCGCTGATGCCGATGGGCACAACGGGCTGGATGTTCGCCGTGTATTTCATCGAGTGCGCCGGGCCGATGCCGAAATCCCAGTTATTCTGGATCGGCACGCTAATGAGGCTGGCCACGGGGTTCTGAAGTTTCTTGGCCAGATCCGCCTCCTCATTCTGCACGGAGTTCGTGGCGTCCTGCGCAATGAGGTTGGTGACGGCAGCCAGCAGGAGGCAGGACATGCCGATGGAGAAGTTTTTTTTCATTATGTTTTTTATTTGCCTTTGGAGTTGCTGGCGCATTGTGGGTGCCCGCGCAAGCCGCCCGTCGGGTTTCGAAATCAAATCAGTTTATCAATCAATCCAGCCCATCGCTTGGAAGCGCGGCTTGGCCTGCGCCATGATTTCCTTCACGGTGGCCTCGGCGCGTCCGCTGATCTTGGACTTGCCGCTCGCTTCGCCGTAAATCTTCGTGCCGGTGCTGACGACGAGGCCCACGGGATTGGCTGTGGCCAGAAACACCGCCGCGCCTACCGCCATGCCGGGGCCTTTGCTGCCGCCGGAATTCACGTCGCCCGAACCCAGCTTGCGCAAGCCCTTCGAGGTCATCTGGAATCCTTCCACCGCCACCTGCAACTTGGAATTGCCGGAGCCGAAGCCCAATGTCATGCGCTTGGCCTCGCTGCCTTGATCCACCGTGATCAGGTAGCCGCGGATGACAATGTCATCCGGCGCCACAACGGTGTTGGCCGAGGCCACCATGCCGGGCAGGCCCAGCAACGTGATCTGCGCGGCGAGTTCATTGGCGATTTCAGAACCGATTTTTTGCGACTCCGCGAACTGCTCGGGCGTCTGCGGTTCGGCCGGCTGGCCGGCGAGGGCGGATTCCGCCGGCACATCCGAGGGCGAGGCGGTGAAGTCATAGACCCAGATGTGTTCCGGGCGAGGGAGTTTTTCCGTCACCAGAATCTGCCGGTCGCTGGTTTTGGTGGACGCGCAACCGGTCAGCATCACGGCGGCCAGGCCGGCGAGGCACAGGTTGAAGGTGAGTTGTTTCAGAGAAGTTTGAGTTTTCATTATTCGTTTCCTTGGTTTGATTTGGGCGCACCGATGACGCCGGTGGTTTGGATTTCCGCCCACGCGCATGACGCAAGACTGCCCACCAGCGTTATTGACGCGGTCAAACCGTAGTTCATCAGGTTGCTTCGTTTCATTTTTTCGTTTTGTTTTCTTCTATCCCAGTTTGTTTCGGCGGCGAATTCGCGGGCCGCCTTCCGGAGGAAGTGAAAGCAGCCCGCGTGTTTCACCGGCGAATCAATCCGCCTTCACAACGCCCGGAGGTTTCCATGATCCCTCGCCGGGCGGCAAAATGGACGGCGCTTCCGTCTTCGGCCAATAGAGGCGCATGACGAGGTAAATTGGCCCATTGGGCGCGGGCAGCCAGTTGCTTTCCTTGTCCGCTCCAGGTGAATCTTTCTGGATGTAAAGCGTGAGCGAACCGTCGGCGCTGGTCTTCATACCCGGCAGCATCGGCGAATTGATGAGATAACGGTCAATCGGGTTCTTGATGAGCAACTGGGTCTTGCCGTCATACATCGTCACTGACCAGAAGGCGTTGACCGGCGGATACTCCCCGGCAGGGAACGTGAGCGTGTAATTGTGTTTGCTGCCGTCCAGCACTTCGCCATCAGCCAGCGTCTTGCTCATCGGATACATCGCCTCGACCGCGTCGTTGCCGTAGATGCCACCCTGCGCGGCGGCGGCGCGTTTCAACCAGTCGCCGTTGTAGAAAGCACGGTCGCCAAAGAGCGAGCCAACCTTCCAGCCATTGATGTTTTTCATCCCGTCGGCCAGATACGCGTCCACTTTTTTCTGGCCCGCCTTCATGCCCAAGCCCACTTCGATTTTGTGTTCGAGATCGAGGCCGTCAAAGCTGAATTTTTTTCCCGCGCCGATGCCGATGCGGGCAAGCTGCGCGCGGATGGCCTGTTCTTCGGGACCGGCAGGCGCGAACTGCAAGGCAAAGTCGAGATACGCGAAGAAATTCGTCTTAACCGTGTCCTTGCTGATGTAGGGCCATTGGATGGCCGGCGCGGCCGGAGGTGCGGGCTGGTGCAGATAGCTGGAAAGCGGCTGCACTTTATAGCCGGCTTGGATTTTTTCCACGTTCGGCATGTCGTCTGGACCAAACAACTGCGTGCGATAGGCGACGGCGGAAAATTGCGTGCTGGAACGGAATACTTTCTTGATGCCGACCGGCGTCTCGCCCTTCCAGTCCGGCCCAACCACGAGATAATCACCCGGCTCACAGCCGGTCGCGCGGCTGCCGATGTAACCGTAGTTGAACGTATTGCCGTCACAGAGCATCACCGAGTAATAGCGTTCTCTCTCCACCGCCGGCACTGACAGCACCATCGGCTCGGCGCGCAGATCCAAGAACAGCAGCGAATACGGCGTGTCGCTGTTCGGCGTGATGACGGCGGTGTCTTGATAAGTGAAGACCCGGTGCTCGTTGTAAATCACATTGAACGGCGCCTTGTATTGGCCGGAGTTTTTGTCCACGGCGTATTCATACATCACCGCGTAGTTCATCACGATGGGCAGGCCGTAGATGAAGCCCTGCTCGGCAATGTCCTTGGTTTCGGCAATGCCGGGCGCATTCGCCCCGCCTTTCTCCGCGCGGGAGATGTCGTCGGATTTGCAGCCGGTGAACAGGGTTGCGGCGACGGAACAAGCCATTGCCCCGGTGAGGAGGATTCGTGTTTTCATGTTGGATTTTTGGTTTGCATTTTCGCTGGTGAATTCGCGGGCCGGCTCCGATGAGGAAGCCAGTCCGCGTGGTTCACAAACGAAATCGTTTTACTCCCGGCCTGCCGCCGCCTTCGCTTCGGCTGCCTTGAGCTTCTCGATGTCCGCCGGTGTGAGCTGAGGCCGGTCAATGTTCAGCGTGATCTTGCTGAACTTGCCGGTGAACGCAAACGGCGGCTGATAGTCGGCGTCGTTCACACTGGTGAGCGTGTCCGAGCCGATGTCGAGGCCCTCGTCGAGGTTGAGCATGAACGGAATCGAACGCTCCATGTCATGCTGCGCCACTTCCTGGCCGTCCACCTTGAGGATGCCCGTGCCGCCCTGGCCGACGCCGGAGAAGTTGCCGAACATCAGCGTGCCCATGCCCATGCCTTTGTATTGGAAATCATATTCCAAGACATGCTTGCCGGGTGTCAGCGCCTCGGAGCTCTCCCAGCGCACGCGCTGGAGATCAACCAGGTTCCAGCAGAACACCGGCTTGTTTTTGAGGACGTAGAAGCCAAAGCCACCGAACCGGCCGCCCTCGGTGATCAACATTCCTTCGACACCGTTTTCAGGAACTTCCACTTCGGCTTTGATGGTGAATGACGAATTTAGGACCGAAGGCGCGTCGCCCAGCGGAATGCCAGTCAACGGCCGGGTCCACGTGAACTCGGTGCGCCCCGCGCTGAGGCTGGGGCGCGGCGTCAAGAGCCGGGACACATACGAGTCGTCAATGGGCAGCACCTGATACTTCTTCGCTTCTTTCATGAACAATGCTTCCAATTCCTTGAGCTTCTGCGGTTCCTTGGCCGCCAGGTCCGTGGATTGCGAGTAGTCGTGGTTCAGGTCGTAGAGTTCCCACGGATATTCCATCACGCTTTCCTTGGGCACCGTCTGAACCCACGGGGGCCGCATCACTTTCGTGCACGCAAACCAGCCGTCATGGTAGATTGCCCGGTTGCCGAACATCTCGAAGTATTGCGTGCGGTGGTGCGTGGGGGCGTTGGCGTTCTTCGCGTCGAATGTGTAAACCATGCTGACGCCTTCGATGGGTTTCTGCTTGATGCCGTCCACTACCTCGGGCGCGGTGATGCCGCAGGCTTCGAGGATCGTTGGCACCACGTCAATGACGTGATGAAACTGATGGCGGATGCCGCCAACATCCGTGATGTGGCCGGGCCAGGAGATGGCCATGCCTTGCCGGATGCCTCCCAGATGGGAGGCGATCTGCTTGGTCCACGGGAACGGCGTGTCAAATGCCCAGGCCCAGCCGACGGCCATGTGGTTGTAAGTCTTTTCCGTGCCCCAAACGTCGTAGAAATTTTTGAGCTGCGCTTCGACGGGCACGACGGCGCCGTTGAACATGGCAATCTCGTTAGGCGTGCCAACCGGCGTGCCCTCGGAGCTGGTGCCGTTGTCGCCGCAGATGTAGATGATGAGCGTGTTGTCGAGCTTGCCCATGTCGTCAACCGCTTGGATCACGCGACCGATCTCATCGTCGGTGTAAGCCACGTAAGCGGCGAACACGTCCGCCTGACGGATGAACATTTTTTTCTCGTCGGCATTGAGTTGGTCCCATTCCTTGAGCAAATCGTTGGGCCACGGTGTCAGCTTGGTGTCGGGCGGAATGACGCCGAGCTTTTTCTGGTTCGCGAAAATCGTTTCGCGCAGCTTGTTCCAGCCCCCATCGAACAAATGCATCGCGCTGATCTTGTCCACCCATTCCTTGGTCGGATGATGCGGCGCGTGCGTGCCGCCGGGCGTGTAGTGGATGAAGAATGGTTGGTCGGGATTGACGGCATTGAGGCGATTCATGTAGTCAATCGCATCGTCGGCCATCGCCGTGGTCAGGTTCCAGGTGCCCGGCGCCTTGCCCTCGAACGGATAGATTTGCGTCGTGTTGCGGAAGAGGTTCGGCTGCCACTGGCTGGTATCGCCACCCATGAAGCCGTAAAAGTATTCAAACCCCATGCCGATGGGCCACTGATCGAACGGTCCGTTCTGGCTGGTTTGATACGACGGCGTATTGTGTTCCTTGCCGAACCAGGCCGTGCGATAGCCGTTATCCTTGAGGATGCGGCCGATCGTGGCCTTGTCCTTGGTGATGACGCTGTTGTAGCCGGGGAAGCCGGTGGAGATTTCGGAGACGACGCCAAACCCGACGGAGTGATGGTTGCGTCCCGTGATCAACGCGGCGCGCGTGGGCGAACAGAGCGCGGTGGAATGCATCTGCGTGTAACGCAGACCATTCTTCGCAATCCGATCCATGGCCGGGGTCGGGATGACGCCACCAAAGGTGCTCGATACGCCGTAACCGGCGTCGTCCGTCATGATGAGCAGGACGTTGGGCGCCTGCTTGGGCGGCACGATGCGCGGCGCCCACCATGCCTTGGACTGTTGGGCGGTTTCCTTGATCACGCCGCCGAATTTCGGGTCGGGTGCGGGCAATTCCTTGCCGCTGATGGTGGTGGTGGCGCTGGCTGAACCTGGTTCGCCGGTGGTTTGAATTTGTGCCTGCGCTGTTCCGCCGACGCCATAAAGCGTCGCGCCCGCCGTTAACAGCGACAAGCCGTAGTGTTGCAGTTTTCTGGTTTTCATAGTTGTAGTTTGGTTGCAGGAAAAAATCCCATCTGAATCAAAAAGCGTTTTGGGCGTCTGTCATTGCGTGCCGGATGGCGTCCATTACCCGATAACCTGATTCTGTTTTGCAGAAATAGCCGGCACAGCCCGCCGCCAGTGCCAGCGCCTGGGTTTCCGGGTCTTCGTGAGCGGTGAGGTAAATCACGGGCGTGACCGAGCCGAGGGAAATCAGCCGGCGGTGCAGTTCCAACCCGGAAATACCGGGTAATTCGATGTCCAGCAGCAGGCAATCGAAACGGGGGCGTTTGACATCCGCCAGATAAGCTTCGGCCGAAGAATAAGTCACCGCTTGAAATCCGGCCGCCCGCAATAACCGGTTGAAGGAACGGCAGAGGCTTTCGTCATCTTCCACGATGGCGATGTAGATGTTGGAACCCGGCCCTGCTGACATGACGGTCACTTTATCAGGCGGGATATTTGCGTGATACTGCCCTTTGGGGAAGGTGGGCGTGCGGAATTCGCAGGGAAGGCTTTCCGGTCTGGGGTTCACCGGACTTTCCGTCGGTTGTTGGAAAGCGAAAACGGGCGACTGGATAGTGGCCCGCGCCAGCAGGCAGGAAAGCCTGCGCTAAACCGATTTCCGGATCACTTGTCTTCGGCGAAGCCCGCTGCGATCCATAACTTGGTCAACTCCGCGACGGAGGGGACGCCGAGTTTCGTCGTGATGGCGGTGCGATGCAATTTCACAGTGCGCTCGCTGATGCCAAGGTCGGCGGCGATTTCTTTGTTGAGCCGGCCCTGCACAACGTGCTTGAGCACTTCCATTTCACGGCCGGTGAGCTCCTCGAAACGGTTCCGCAATTCCGCCTGCTGCTGTCGGGTTTTGCGCTCGCGCTCTTCGCGGGCCAGGGCCTGCTGCACGGCATTCAGCAGTTCCGCCTTGGGTGCGAGCTTGGTCAAAAAATCTTCCGCGCCTTGTCGCATGGCTTGCACGCTGGTGCGGATGTCGCCCTGGCCGGTCAGGAAAACCACGGGCAGGGGATTGCCCAGCCTGGCCAGCGACTGCTGCAATTCCAACCCGTTCATGCCGGGCATGTGCAAATCCGCCAGCACACAGCCCCTCGCACCGGCGGGAATCTGCCCCAGGAAATTCTCCGCCGAAGAAAACGTTTTCACCTGATAACGTGATGCCCTCAAGAGCCGCCCGATGGATTCGAGAAACGAGGCGTCATCATCCACCACAAAGACGGTCGGCGGCTCGCCGGACAGGGGCGCGATCTGGCCGCCGGCGGGCAGTGACCGGTGATCCGTTGTCTGTAATCGGTAGTCGGTCATTAGTGTCGGCGGCAGTGTAGTATTCAACCGTGTCTTTGCGCAACCTGCCATTGGTTGCGCTGCGAGCCTCGTTGAAGGTCTTATTACCGGTTGCTGTGATCACTGGCATCCGCCCGCACCGGCACCGTGAAACTGAACACCGCGCCGCCCTCGACATTGTTCTCTGCGCGGAGGCGTCCCCCATGCGCCTCCACAATGCTGCGGGAAATGGGCAGGCCCAGACCGAGGCCGTTGGTCTTGGTCGTGAAGAACGGTTCGAAGACGCGGGAAAATTTATCCGCCGGAATGCCATGGCCACGGTCGGCCACGGCGATCTCGACATGCATTTCAGTCAGCCGCACGCGTGCGCTGACCTGACGGCGTTCCGGCGCGGCGTCATGGACGGCGTCCATGGCGTTGAGCAGCAGATTCAGCAACACCTGTTGCAATTGCACGCGGTCGCCCAGCACGAGCGGCAGTGCCTGTTCCGATATGAATGACACGCGGACTTTGCGTAATTCGCCCGCCGAACGCACGAGGCTGATGGATTCGGCGACCAGCAGGTTTAAATCAAACCAGGTAAGTTCCACCTCGCGCCGTTTCAGCATGGAGCGCATCCGCTGGATGACCGCGCCGGCACGTTCGTCATCCTTGCGGATGTCGGCCACGATGGCCCGCAACTCGTCCAAATCGGGCGAGGGATGTTGCAAAAACAATTCCGCCGCCTCGGCGTTGCGCAAAATGGCGCCCAGCGGCTGGCTTAACTCATGGGCCAGCGAGCCGGACAATTCACCGAGCATGGTTACGCGGGAAAGGTGGGTCAGTTCCTCGCGTTGCCGGTGAAGCTCCAGATCCGCCAGTTTGCGGTGCGTGATATCCAACGAGACGCCGCGCACTCTGGCGGGTTTGCCGGCCTCGTTGAACTCAATACGACCGTGCGAGGCGATCCAGCGCAACTGGCCGTCCGGCAGCAGCACGCGATATTCCCGCTCGTAACGACCGCCGTTGGCCGCCGCCAGTTCCAGCGTGTGACGAAACCCGTCACGGTCGTCGGGGTGCATCCGCTGCAAAAAAACGTCGAAGTCGAGCCGCTCGGCGGCGGAGAAGCCGAGCAGCGTCCGCCATTGCTGGCTGCCCCAGATTTCATTCCTGGCGAAATCGCGGAACCAGACACCAAGGTTCACCGCCTCCGTGGCCAGCGTCATGCGTTGTTCGCTCTCATGCAGGTCGCGGTCCAGATGCGCCGCCCGCTGGGCGTCACGGCTCAATTCATAGCTCATTGCCAGGACCGTGCCCAAGGCGGGCACACTCACGATAATCGGCCAGTGGAGGAAGTGCCACAGCACCAGTGTCGCCTCGCCCGTCGCGCAGATGATGAAAAACAGCACGCTGCCGCCCACCACCAGCGCGCGCCGCCGGTCGCCCCGCCGCCAAACGGTGACGGTTGCATCCACCACAAAGAACAGCAGCAACACCAGACTGATCTGGCCGACCAGCATCCATTGGTTCAAGACGCCCTGCGCGACGGCGACCGGTTCCTCAAAAAATGAAACGTGTTGCAGCTCGGTGATGTGCCAATAGTTGAGGTTTTCTCCCGCCGAGAAATTGATGATCAGGGACGCAGTTCGCACGCCACAGATGGCCCAGAGGAGCCACCAGCGGCCGGCATTGAGATACAGCCGGACAAACAGGACCAGCGACAGGATGATGGCCCACGTCGGCACGTGCGCCCAGCGCAACACGAAACCAAACTCCGCCGTCGTCGTCGCCCGCATGAGCGCCAGTTCATAGCCGGCAAGGGTGGCAATGGACACGGCCATCAGCGAGAACACAAGGTTGGCCCACGCGTCGCGCTGGCGAAACCAGATGAAGAAATTCATCAGCGCCAGCGTGAGACAAGCCGCCGCCGTCATGGACCAAATGACCGTAACCCAACTCATTGTTCGCGGCAGGCTAGCTTTCTGGTGAAAGGATTACCAGTCTGGTGTGCGCGTCCCGATGTCACCGGTTCGGCATGGCGGTTGGCCGTGGCAATTTAGAAACCAATCTTGCCAACGCGCCCCATGTTTTGTTCAATCTGGCGTGCTCAATCAGCAGACTCTCAATCGTTCCGCCAGTTTTTCCGGCATCGGCCTGCACAGCGGCAATCGCGTCAACATGACGATTTTGCCCGCGCCCGCCAACAGCGGCGTGCGCTTCCGGCGCGTGGACCTCGACGGCAAGCCGGAAATCGAGGCGCGCGTGGAAAATGTTTCCGAGACGAACCGCTCCACGACGCTCGCCAAGGGCAATGTCAAAGTCCACACGGTGGAACATGTGCTCGCGGCACTCGCGGGCTACGGCATTGACAACGCCATCGTGGAGCTCGACGCCAACGAACCGCCCATCGCCGATGGCAGCTCGCGGGAATTTTGCAAGATCATCCAAGCTGCCGGCATTTTGCCGCAACCGGAGAAGCGGGAATATTTCACGCCGACCGAGCCGATTGAGCTGCATCTCGGCGAAACGACGATGACGATTTTTCCTGACGAGCAGTTCAAGATCACCTGCACCAGCGCGGACAAGAAGGGGCGCTTCACCCAGTTTTATTCCACCGAGGTCACGCCGAAGTCGTGGGAGACGGAGCTGGCCCACGCGCGGACGTTTTGCTTTTACGAGGAGATCGAATTCCTGTTCAAGAACGGTCTCATCAAGGGCGGCAGCCTGGAAAACGCCGTCGTTATCCGCGACGACGCCGTGCTGACGACCGAGCCACTGCGTTATCCCGAGGAATTCGTCCGCCACAAGATGCTCGACATCATCGGCGACCTTTCGCTGGTCGGGAAACCCATTCGCGGTCACATCATCGCTGTGCGCCCCGGCCACGCGGGCAATTGCGGACTGGCTAAAAAAATCGTCGAGCAGATCAACAAACCCATCCGCGCCGCGCAAACCTTCTCACCGCCCCCGCCGGACAAAAAGGCACCCGAGCCGCTGCCGTCCGCAGAGGGCGCGATGAATATCGAGACGATCATGCAGATGCTGCCGCATCGCTATCCGTTTCTGATGCTCGACCGGATTTTGAAGATGGAAGGCGACACGATCATCGGCGTCAAAAACGTGACGATGAACGAGCCTTTTTTCCAGGGGCATTTCCCTGGGCATCCGATCATGCCGGGCGTGTTGCAGCTCGAGGCGATGGCGCAAGTCGCCGGCATTCTCCTGCTCAAGCGCATCGAGGCGGCCAATCAGATCGCGTATTTCATGGCGGCCGAAGATGTGAAATGGCGCAAGCCGGTCGTTCCAGGCGACACGCTCGTGATTGAAATCGAGATGACGAAAATTCGCGGCAAGATCGGCAAGGCCAAGGGCGTCTGCAAGGTGGATGGCGAGATTGTGAGCGAAGCCCATGTCACCTTTATGCTGCGTGACGCATGATTCACCCAACTGCCATCCTCCATCCGAAGGCTCAAGTCGCCGCCAGTTGCGAAGTCGGCCCGTATTGCGTCATCGGCGAACACGTCACGCTCGGCGAGAACAACACGCTGCATTCGCACGTTATCTTAGACGGTCACACCAAGCTCGGCGCGGGCAATGAACTGTTTCCATTCGCCACCCTCGGCAAGAAGACGCAGGACTTGAAATGGAAGGGCGGCGTCACGCGGGTTGAGATCGGCGACCGCAATGTCTTCCGCGAAGGCGTCACGGTGCATTCCGCCACCAGCGACGGCGACGCTACCGTGATCGGCTCCGATAATTTATTTCTGACCTACGTCCACATCGCGCACGACTGCATTCTCGGCAATCACATCATCATGTCCGGTTTCGCCGGACTGGCGGGGCATGTGGTCGTGGAAGATCGCGCCATTCTGGGCGGCTACACGGCCGTGCATCAGTTCTGTCGCATCGGCAGATTTGCCATGACGGGCGGATGTTCGCGGATACCGCAGGATGTTCCGCCGTTCATGATCGTCGAGGGCAACCCGGCCGAGACGCGCACCATCAACAAAATCGGCCTGCAGCGCAACGGCATCTCCGAAGAAGCCCAGACGGCCTTGCGCAACGCATATAAGATCATTTTCCGCGAAGAACTCCCGCTGGCCGAAGCGCTGGTGAAAGCGGAAAAGGAGCTGCCGCCGCTGCCGGAAGTGCAGCATCTTATCCAGTTCATCCGCACCAGCGAACGCGGCATCATCAAGTAAGTTGGCCGTCAATCACCCCGTGCGGGAAATTGGTTTTTCCCATAAAAAAATCGTTGCCCCGGTTTCCCAAGGCAACGATTAAGCGGTCAACTTACGAATCTCAATTCAACTGCGGCGGGCGCGGTGTGAAAATTTTCAGCGTCAAGCCCTCGGAATTCGCGTTCGCACCAAAGACAGAGATGTAAAAGTATTTGGCCACGGTGTCGTAGTCCGGCAGCAGGGAGAAATCCGCCCAGTCCCGCACGGCGGGCGGAAACATCTGCAGGGCGCTGTCGCCGGCGGCGGAGTTTTTGAACAGCTTGAAGGTGGAGCGCATGGTTTCACGCTGATTTTCGTAGCTGAACAAGCCACCGCCGGTGCCGCCAATATGAGCGGCGGCTTCGGTGATGCCGGGGGTTTCGCGGAGCGGCTTGTTCTTGCCGTCCGCGCTGCGGAAATATTCTTCGAGAATGCCGGAGTCCTTGCTCACGGCCACATAACCACTACTGGCGCTCAAGTAAAGATAGCTGGGCTCAGGCGCGACTCCACCACGAGTGGCTTTGGCGCGCTGGGCGATGCTATAGATCTTGTGGCCGAGAAAATCCCGGGGAGCTGGAGCCCCATCTTGCGGGGCGCTCATGCTGAACAAGGTCTTGATGGCATCAATGACCTGATCGGGATTTGCGACGCCGATGAGATAAAGCGCGGGCGGGCTGGAAAAATCGGCCAATGTAGTGCCGGTGGGCGGCTTTTGATAAATCACGATGTCGTCACCGAGGTTGTTGAACAGATAGGTGCGCAGGTCAAACGCCGGATTCTTCTGCTGGGCCATGACGTTGGCCATATCAATCACGGAGTTCAGTCCTGCGAGCCCCTGGGGCGAAACATTAGCGACGATCTTTTGCAGCTCCGCCCAGGTCTGTTTGCCGTCGAGGCGGATACGGGTGAATTTCGTGGCGTCGGCCGGCACAAAAGCGGGGATACCGGCGTCCTTCGAATTCAGGGCGAGAATTTTCAACAGGCCGGCACGGGTGCTTTCCGGTGCGGTCAGATGCAGGGCCACGGTGGAACCATCCGCCTGCTGGCGCACGGCGAAACTGGCGGATTTCAATTTGTCAAAACCGGTGGCGGCCAGGATCTTGGCGGCGGACATTTTGGGCAGCATGGACGCCGTGTCGGAGTCGGCACTGTCGTCCGGGCTGGCCGTTAGCAGGGCGAAGAATTTATTGCCGTTGAACCAACCGTAATAGGTTGGCGAATCGCGGAATTGCGAGAGCTTGTCGCTGGCGAACACCGCGTCATCGCCGATGGTCGGGGTGCTGCCACCAGTCAGGCGCGCGGCGACGGCTTCGACGACCTTGGCGGAATTGCCCGCGAGCAGGAGTGATTGATACTGGGTGAAATAGATTTCGCCCGGCTTGACGGGCTTGGGCTCCACGCCGATTTCCGAAACCGGTGTGCGTTTCGGCAGGATGCTGGCGTAATCGTTGGTGGTCAGCGGCACGACGGTGAAATTAAGGCCGCGAATCTTTTCCGTGCGGAGCGCGCGGCCGGCGGCGTTCCATTTTTTAGTGAGCGTGGCGAGATTGGTTTTTAACTGATCGCTTTTGTCCTTGGCGTCGAGCAGCAGCACCAGCCCGGGCGGAATGTCGTCATGGCCATTGGAGCCGTTGACGGTCACGCCGAAGGTGAGTTGCCCCTGCGGCAGCGTGAAGAAATCTTCGGCCTTGATTCCGAGATCCTTTTCAAACGGCGCAAGAAATTTTTCGGTCAGCTTGGCCATGAACTTGTCATGGAACGGCTTCATCGCGGGATCGTTCCAGAACATCATCTGCGGCGAGGTCTTGCTGGCGGCACGCAGCGCGGCGGTATCTGGCACGGTGAAAAATGCCAAAGTATCGGAGGGCAGGAGGTTCTCCGCCGGGGCGATGGCGGCGCGGAGCAGGGGGGCGCCGGCCAGCAAAAGGACGGCAGCGGATAGACGCAGGAATTTTGTGGTCATATTTATGTGGTGGGAAAAATTTTCAGGCGGGCCGCAATTTTATTTTGCGTCCACCGGATTTTGCTTCGTCCGGCTCGGCGGTTCGAGATAGCGGAAGGGATTGTTCGGATTGTCCGTCGAGTAAGCAAACGCGTCGCGGTGATCGAGGAAGCTTTTCACCAGTTCCACCGGAATCGCAAAGCCAAGGCCTTCGCCAAACGTGATCTTCATGTTCGTGACACCCACGACTTCGCCGGCAAGGTTGAAGAGCGGGCCGCCGCTGTTGCCGGGATTGATCTGGGTGCTGGTCTGGAGATAAAGCTGGCCTTCCATCTGCCGCGTCTTGGTGCTCAAGATGCCCTGCGTGACGGTGCGCTCCAGGCCAAGCGGACTGCCAATGGCGAACACCCCGTCGCCCACGCTCAACGCGTCCGAGCTGCCGAGCGCCACGAACTTGAATTTCGGCGCATTCTTGTCCTCAATGCGCAGCAGGGCGAGGTCTTGGAATTTATTAATCGCGATGATCTTGACCTGCTTGTAGGTCTCACGGTCGAGTTGGCCGTTTTTCTGGTGATAGACTTCAACGGAAATTTCGGTCTCGCCCTCGATGACGTGGAAATTGGTGATGAGATAGCCGTCGTCGTTGATGAAAAAGCCGGAGCCGAGGCCGCCCGGGGTTTTGACCTGGACTACGGCCTCGCCAATCTGCTTCACGAGCGAACTCACGTCGCGCACGGCGCCGGGCTTGGCATTCGCCGAATAAAACTGGCCGGAGGCGGAAGGCGCTGTGGCGGGGGTGGTTGCCACTGCGGCCGCGCTGGCCTTGGTGATGCCAACGATGGCGTTGCGGGGAATTTGGAGCACCGTGAAACCGACGTCCACGACGAGCGAATCCGATTTTTCGGCCAGGATTTTTCCGGTGACGGCGGCATCCTTAAGCTGGATGGTATCGGCCGACGCCAACTGCCCGCCGCCCGTAAGCAGCGCAACAACCGCTAGATAGTTCTTCAGCGACATAAAGCGACGATAGTCCACCGCCTTCGATTTGACAAGCGGGCGGGCGTTCAATCTTTGAGGGAAAACTTTTCATCCGCGCTCGCTTCAGGCACACTTCGCGCACCGTGATTGATACCAACGAAAAGCTCGCCGCGTTCCTGCCCGAGTTGAACGCCGCCGCGTGGCTCGCCATTGACACCGAAGCTGACAGTCTTCACGCCTATCCCGAAAAGGTTTGTCTCATCCAGATCAGCACCGCCGCCGGCGACCGGCTCATAGATCCGCTGGCGAAAATGGACATCAATCCTTTTCTCGACGCCCTGGTGGGCCGCGAGCTGATTTTTCACGCCGCCGATTATGATTTGCGGCTGCTGCGCAAGCACCACGATTTCACGCCCACGACCATTTTCGACACGATGCTGGCCGCGCGGTTGCTGGGCGAACGTCAGTTCGGCCTCGGCGCGCTGGTGGAAAAGTTTCTCGGGGTGAAGCTGGACAAAGGCCCGCAGAAGGCCGATTGGGCGCAACGCCCGCTGACCAAGCGGATGGAGGATTACGCCCGCAACGACACGCGCTATCTCAAGACGCTGGAGGAAAAACTGCGCGCCGAGCTGGTGGCCAAGGGGCGGCTGGCCTGGCACGAGGAAAGTTGCGCGCGGCTCATCGTGGAGAGTTCCGTGCCGCCGGTCATTGATCCCGACGATTGCTGGCGCATCAAGGGTAGCACGTTTCTGGAAAGCCCGGCGCTCGCCGTCCTGCGCGAACTGTGGCACTGGCGTGAGCGCGAGGCCATTGCCGCGAGCCGCCCGCCGTTCTTTGTGTTGTCCCACGAGAAGATGATTGAGATTGCCGTGGCCGCTTCCGAGCACAAGCCGGTGGATCATTTGATTCCACCCCGGATGCACCCGCGCCGCCGCGAAAATCTTCTGGAAGCCCTCGTGGCCGCCCGCGCGGTGACGCCGGATAAATTCCCCGAAAAAATCCGGCACCGTTCCCAGCGCCCGACCGAGGCAGAGTTCCGACGTTTTCGCGAACTGGAAAAAAACCGCGACCGCCACGCGCACGAACTTCAACTCGATCCGACGCTCATCGCGCCGAAATCCGTGCTCGGCGACTTGGCGCGGGATTGGGAGAAGCACTCGCCGGAGTTGATGAACTGGCAGCGAGCGCTGTTAAGCTGACTACTGATTATTGAGGCTCGTCTATCAGGGAAACACCGGCCAGTTGCAAGCGGAGCGCGGCGTTCACGCCGCTTCAGCTTGAAAAAGCCAAACGGGCTGGGCGTTTTGAGCGCTTCGGATTTCAGGATGCTGAAGCGGGCTGAAGCCCGCGCTCCAGAGGGACAGACAGCCGCTTACGCCGGAGCCACTTCCACGCCGCGGCCTTTGCCGTGGTTCAGGTTGATGAATTGCTTGGTCTGGGCGATGTAGGAGACGATGTTGAATTTGCCGATCGGTTCTTTTTTGGCAGCGAGATAGGCGAGCTGGGTGGCGAGAAAGTTTTTGCCCTTGGCCACGTCTTTGGTCCACAGGCCGTCGCCGTCGAGGAATTGCAGGGTTTCCGCATTTTCAATAAGGATGTTCATAGAGCCCAGCTTAACACGTTTCGGGGCGCCACAAGCATTCAATTCGCCGAATCATTTTCGTGTCATCGGCTTGGCGGCGGCTAAACCGGTCCGATAAACCGCCTCCAAATCCCAGCGGATACTGCTGGCGGAAATCTTTTTGTGGTTTGCGACGAAGGTGTCCCAGATACCCAGCGACAACACCGCCGCGCCGCGCGGGTTCGGGTGCAGACCGTCGGCTTGCAAGAGCTCGCGGGTCTTGCCGGCGGGCAACGTCAGGCTGCGGATTTTGATCGCCTCGTTGGCTTTGACGGCGCGCATGAATTTCGCGAGCGGCATCACCGTGACTTGCGGATGGGCCTCCGCCCATTTTTTCAACCGGTCATTCGCCGCGCGCCGCGCGGCTTCGCTTGGCACCTGCGCCGCGCTGATGATGCCGCTGTTCGTCGCCGAGGACGCGTCCGGGATGTCGCCAACAATGAGCGGGCAGGGGATGCGCTCCAGCAATTTAAGGCCGGTTTCAAAATGCTCGGCGCGCTCGGCATCCGTGTCGCCGTCGCCGTAGCAGAACCAGAACAGAAAATCCACGGCGACGACGAGCGTGGGTCGGGCGTTGGTGGCGGCCTCAACTTGTTGTGGCCCCAAGGCGTCGGGATTCAGGAAGAATAGTGCCGTCCCGAGATTTTTTACCGGCTTGTGTGGCGCGGCGATGGCGGCATCAAGATAATAATTCAGTTTGCACTGCGTCGTGGTAGTTCCGCCGAATGGCTCCGCCAAAACAAATCCGCCCGAAGCGCTCGCGCCAATGACCACGACACGCTGCCAGACTGAATCGGCGGCGGACGCCGTCAGGTGAACAACCGCGACGAACAACCAGAGACAGTGTTTGATCTCGCGCATAATTGTTTTGAGCTAATCACCTCACAATCTCAAACGCAAAACCCTTGAGATATTCCGTCTCCGGAATCATCGGGATGACCGGATGATCGGGCGATTGGCCATAAATTGCCACGCGGCGCAGGACGCGGCGGGTGTCGAAAGCCGCCGAGAGCAGCGAGTCGAGGAACAACTCCGAGTTCACATGGTGCGAACAGCAGAACGTCGCCAGCGTGCCGCCGGGTTTGATGAGTTTGAGCGCGCGCAGATGGATTTCCTTATAGCCGCGCAATGCATCGGGCACGGAGGCGCGATTGCGGGTGAACGACGGCGGGTCGAGGATGATGAGGTCGAAGCGCGGGATGACGCGTTCGTGCGGCTTGACGGCGGTGTTGGCCTTGAGCCAGTCGAAGACGTTGATGGTGTCGAAGGAGCATTTTTCCGCGAGGCCGTTGGTCGCGGCGTTGCGTTTCGAGGCTTCAACCGCATCCGCGCTTTGGTCGAGCAGATGCACATGCGCTGCACCGGCGCGGGCGGCGTGCAGACCGAAGCCACCCAGAAAGCTGAAGCAGTCGAGGACCTGCCCGCCTTTCGCGAATTGCGAGACGGCCTGATAATTCGCCTGTTGATCGAGATACATCCCGGTCTTGTGGCCGGCGATGAGATCCGTCTCAAACTTCAAACCGTTCAAGTTCACGGAAATCTTTCCGTCGGATTCGCCGAACAGAACGCCGTTCGACTCTTCGAGTCCTTCAAATTTGCGCGACGACACATCGCTACGTTCAAGAATGGCGCGGGGTGAAAAGATTTTTTGCAGCGCGGGGATGATGACCTTCTTGCGCTTGTCCATGCCGAGCGAAGAAATCTGCACCACGAGCACGTCCTCATATTTATCCACGATGAGGCCGCTCAGAAAATCGCTCTCGGCATTCACGACGCGGAATGACGTGGCGCCCGGCAAATGCTTCACGCGGACGGCGAGCGCGGCGCGGATGCGTTCCTCGAAAAACTCCTCGTTCGGCGCGATGCGGTCGGGAGAGAGCAGGCGGACGTTGATCTTGGACTTGGAATTATAGAAGCCGGTGCCGAGCAGGCGCTGGCGGTGGTCTTTGACCTGGACGAGTTCGCCGTCGGCGGCAGGAGCGGTGAGGCGGAGGATTTCGCCATGGTAAATCCACGGATGGCCCGCGAGAATGCGGTCGGCTTCGCCCGGTTTTAGTATGACAGTAGCAAGATTATCCATAATTTTTTAGTAAACAGCCGCCTAGGGTCGCAGGCAAAGGAGGTTCCTGAAAGCTTAAACTTTTTTGCCCTGAGCCTGTCTATTACCAGCCAGTGTCCCAAATTGGTTGCCGACTGAATCCTTATTCGTCGAATTATTTTCTTGAATTGCCGGAGGAACAGGCGGATAAGAGTTTCAAGCCTATGAAAACCGCATACCCCATCAGTTCCCTCCTGCACCACAAGACCTCCGCCGTCTGGAGTGTTGAGCCGGATACCACGGTGTTCGACGCCATCAAGCTTATGGCCGAGAAGAACGTCGGCGCGCTGCCGGTGCTCGCGAGTGGAAAATTGGTTGGCATCTTTACTGAGCGCGACTACACCCGCAAAGTGGCGTTGCAGGGAAAATCCTCCAAGGACACGCGCGTCCGCGAAATCAGCACGAACAAAATCGTGACGGTGACGGCGGATGATTCCGTGGAGGAGTGCATGCGCTTGATGACCGAGAATCGTGTCCGGCACCTGCCGGTTGTCGAGGGCACCAACGTCGTGGGCATCGTTTCGATCGGTGATCTGGTGAACTGGATCATCTCCACGCAAAACGCGACCATCGAACAGATGGAACAATACATTGCCGGCGGGGTCGCGGCGTGAATTGATGACGCGTTTTACGAATTTGGATCCCAGCAAACAGAAATGGTTGTTGAAACGGAAACGCCGCTGAATATTCAGCGGCGTTTGTCATTTAAATGCGTTAAACGTTTCAGGCGGCACCATGCTTGTGGCCGGCGGCGAAATAATCGAGATACTTCACGAGTTGTTCCTTCATCTGTTTGCGGTGGACGATGGAATCAATCAGGCCGTGGTCGAGGAGGAATTCCGAGGTTTGAAAACCGGGCGGCAACTCCGCCTGCGTGGTGTCCTTGATGACGCGCGGACCGGCGAAACCGATCATTGCCTTGGGTTCGGCGAGAATCAAATCTCCCAAACTGGCGTAGCTGGCCATGACACCGGCGTAGTCGGGATTCACGAGGATACTGACGTAAGGCAGGCGGCGTTGCGCGTGGTAGGCGAGCGCGGCGCTGGTCTTGGCCATCTGCATGAGACTGAACATTCCTTCATACATACGTGCACCGCCGCTGGTGGAGATGATGATAACCGGCCAGTTGCCTTCGGTGGCGCGTTCGATGAGGCGGGTGAGTTTTTCACCGACCACGGAACCCATCGAGCCGCCAAGAAAATTGAAATCCATCACGCCCAATGCAACGGTATGTTTCCCCATCTTGCCAATGCCGGTAACAACGGCGTCCTTGAGCGTGCCCTTCTTGCGATAAGCATCGAGCTTGGATTTGTAAGTCGCGACGCCTTTGAAATGCAGCACATCCACGCTGGCCATTTCCGCGTCCATCTCTTCAAACGTGCAGGTTTCCACCAGGGAATGAATGCGTTCGCGTGAGCCGATGGGGAAATGATGCTCGCACTTGGGGCAAATCTGGAGGTTTTCATCCAGTTCCTTGTCGAAGATCATTGCCGAGCACGAGGGGCATTTGGTCCAAAGACCTTCAGGGATTTCCCGTTTCTTGGTTTTGGACTTGCTCGAACCGATCTTAGGCTTGCGGACAAAGGTTGGCTCGGCCGCGTTCGGCGGCGGCGGGGTCAAGGCCGGTTCCACCTGCGTAACGCCGCCAATAGTCTTCTTCGTGAACGAAGTTGTATCCATGAACGCCAGATATTACAAAAATCACAGCCCACGCGCAACTGTCCAGACGCCCACCTCCGCCGCCCCGGCGCGAACCAAGGCGGCAGCGCAGGCATTCGTCGTTGCGCCCGTGGTGAAGACGTCATCTATCAGCACAATCCGTTTGTCTGCCAGCGACTTGCCTGCCGGCACGAGGAAGGCGCCTCTCATGTTCGCCGCCCGCTGATCGCGATTTAGCAAGGTTTGCGTCGCGGTCGGGTTCACACGGCGAAGGGAATCGGAGTTCAATGGAATCCCGGTGGCGCGGCTCAAATGACCCGCGATAATTTCCGCCTGGTTGAATTCACGTTCCCGCAGCTTCAATGGATGCAGCGGCACCGGCATGAGAAAATCCCAGCTTTGGCCTTGCAACGACGGCACCGCTTCACGCACCAACAGGTCGGCGAGAAAGTGCTCAAACCACAACGCATTCGAGTATTTGAAACGGTGGATGGCTTCCAATACCACCGTCCTGGCAACCACTGCGGAACGCGCCGAAGTGAAGTGCAATTCCAGTTCCTGGCAGTTCGTGCAATGAAATTCCGTGGTCAGGGCGCCCTGAAACGGCAGGCCGCACCGCGCGCAGAAGGGCGGGCGTATGAAGCGCACCTGTGACCAGCATTTACTGCCAACGAAGCCGCTGTCGGCGGTGGCGCGTTCCGACTGGCAGAGCTGGCAGGTTTCTGGATACACTAATCCCAGCGCCGTTTTGAATCCCGCCCGAATTTTTCCCGCGATAGCCATGCCCCAATCTATTTTGTCCGTAATCGGCAGGAAAAGAAAAAAACTTCACTCGTAAAAAATCCGCTCAGCCCGGTTGGGAATTTTATTGGCTTAATTGCCCGAATTCTTCCTTTCGGGAATCATTTAGCACGGAATATTGGTAACTCTTCTCATGTCATATTTGCTTGAAGCCGTGAGTCATGCTAGATATGTATCTGCTGGTTCGCATTGTGGAAATCTGATCTGGGTAGGCGTAGCCGCTGACGGGTTCAATGCGAATGGGCATCAGGGGATGCAAATCAATTTCCCCGCAAAAGACGAAAGGGTGTTTTATGTCAAAGTCGTTGCATATCTTGGTGGTGGAGGATTCTGAAAGTGATTTCTTGCTGTTGCTGGCGGAATTGCGGCGCAAGGGCTACGAACCGGTTCATCTCCGGGTCGAAACGGCCGTGCAAATGCAGGTCGCACTCCAAAAAAGTGATTGGGACGTGGTCATTTCCGATTATGTCCTGCCTCAATTCAGCGCGCCTGACGCGCTCACCCTCTTGCAGGAATCCAAGCAGGACATTCCCTTCATCGTGGTATCCGGCGTATTTGGCGAGGAGGCGGCGGTGCACATGATGAAGGCGGGGGCGGACGATTACATAACCAAAGGCAACCTCTCCCGTCTGGCCCCGGCTATCGAACGTGAGTTGGAGGCGGGGCGCACCCGCCGCGCCAAAGCCCGGGCTGAAGCCGCCATGCAGCATCTGGCGGCCATTGTGGAGTCGAGCGAGGACGCCATTTACAGCAAGAATCTGGATTCTGTGATTGTCAGTTGGAATCCAGCCGCCGAACGTATTTTTGGCTACCGCGCCGAGGAAGTCATCGGCCGTTCCATCGCCGTGCTGTTCCCGTTCAATCACTGGGATGAACTGCTGGACACCATGAGCACCATCCGGCGCGGCGAACTCGTTGGCTTCAAAGAAACCTATCGTAAATGCAAAGACGGGCGGATCATTCCTGTCTCCATGACGATTTCTCCCATTAAGAATGCCGATGGGACCGTGATCGGGGCTTCGACCATTTTGCGCGACATCACCGAGAAAAAGCAGGCGGAAGAAGAACGTCTCAAACTCATCGAAGAACTCACTGAATCGTTGGGCCGCGTCAAGGCTCTTTCCGGTCTGCTGCCCATCTGTGCCAGTTGCAAACGCATCCGCGACGAGCAGGATAGCTGGCAGGCGGTGGAAACTTACGTCAGCCAGCGTTCCGATGCGACCTTCAGCCATGCGCTCTGCCCGGACTGCAGCAAAAATTATCTGAACGTGCTCAACCAGGTATCGCCGCCCGGCAAGCGGAATGGACATGCTGAATAAGTTGCCATCGCGGAGCAGCCTTTAATTGGCTTCGGGCGGCTTCGGCGGTTCTAATTCGCTGATGAACCAGTCCTCCACCTTCGCCCGCGCCCACGGCGTTTTCCGCAAGAACGTCAGGCTGGGTTTTACAGATGGATTGAATTGGAAACAGCGGATGGGAATGCGCCGGCTCATCTCACTCCAGCCATGCCGCTGCACGAGTTGGTTGAGGATCATTTCCAGCGTGATCCCATGCAGCGGATCGCGGGGATGAGAAATTGGGGCTGTCATAACCACCGAAAGCGTAGGCCGAACAAATCATTAGGCAACCGCAAAGTCACAATTGACTCGTTCCGGAGATGCCAACGCCCATGGCTGTGTGGTGTTTAAAAACGCGATGCGTAATTTTCGATGATTTTTCAATTCCCTGATTGATTTGCCGGCGCAGCTTTGGTGTCTTATGCCACGCATTTTATGAATTCATCCGCCGCTCCTGTTCGCCAAAGAAAATTGCTCGTTGCCAACCGCAGCGAAATCGCTATCCGCGTCTTTCGCGCGGCCACGGAACTCGGCCTGCGCACGGTCGCCATCTACGCCCAAGAAGACCGCCTCGCCATCCACCGTTTCAAGGCAGATGAGGCTTATGTCGTCGGCGAAGGCAAGGGGCCGGTTGGTGCCTATCTCGACATCCCGAGCATCATCGCGCTGGCCAAGGAAAAGGGCGTGGACTTCATCCATCCCGGCTACGGCTTCCTCTCGGAGAATGCAGAGTTTGCCAAGGCGTGTGAAGAGGCGGGGATCATTTTCGTCGGACCGCGCGTGGAACTGCTTCGCAACATGGGCGATAAAACCGCCGCCCGCGCACTCGCCCAAAAGGTGAACGTGCCGGTGTTGCCGGGCACGGAGGATGCCATCGAGGATCGCGGTGAAGCTTTGAAAGTCGCGAAGGAAATCGGTTTTCCTCTCATCATCAAGGCGGCATTCGGTGGCGGCGGACGTGGCATGCGCGTCGTTCACAAACCGGGCGACCTCGCGGATTTGCTCGACGAAGCGCAGGGCGAGGCAGGCCGCGCCTTCGGTAATCCAGCGGTGTTTCTCGAGCGCTACATTCCGCGCGCAAAGCATATCGAAGTGCAAATCCTCGGCGACAAGCACGGCAAGGTGGTTCATCTCCACGAGCGCGATTGTTCCGTCCAACGCCGTCATCAAAAGGTCATCGAGATCGCGCCGAGCGTGGAAATTGACCGTGAAGTGCGCGCCGAACTTTGCGCGGCGGCGGTGAAGCTCTGCCGTGAAATCAAATACGACAATGCGGGCACGGTGGAATTTCTTTACGATCAGGACACGAAGGAATGGTTCTTCATCGAGATGAACCCGCGCATCCAAGTCGAGCACACGGTCACGGAAGTCATCACCGGCCTCGACCTCGTGCGTTCGCAGATTCTCATCGCCGACGGCAAGCCGATGCACGGCAAGGAAGTCGGCATTCCGGAGCAGGAAGATATTCCGCGCAACGGCTATGCCGTTCAATGCCGTATCACGACGGAAGATCCGGAAAATAAATTTCAGCCGGACTACGGCCGTATCTTGACGTATCGCTCCGCCGGCGGATTTGGGGTTCGTCTCGACGGCGGCATGGGCTACGGCGGCGCGGTGGTCACGCCGTTTTATGATTCGCTGCTGGTGAAGCTGACGGTTAGCGCGCCGACGTTTGATTCGGCCCTGCAACGCATGGATCGGGCGTTGCGCGAGTTCCGCATCCGCGGCGTGAAGACGAACATTCCGTTCCTCGAAAACGTCATCCACAACGACATCTTCAAGTCCGGCCGCGCGACGACGACGCTGATTGATACAACGCCGGAGTTGTTCCAATTGAAGCCGCGTCGCGACCGCGCAACCAAGCTGCTGACGTTTATTGGCAACACTTCGGTGAACGGCAACCCACAGGCGAAAGGCTTTGTGCCGAAGGAAAATTTCCTGCCCGCGCGCGTTCCCGCCTACGATCACAAGCAAATCCCGGCCAAAGGCACGCGGCAGTTGCTGCTGGAACTCGGCCCGAAGAAATTTGCTGAGTGGACGCTCAAGCAAAAGCAGCTGCTCATCACTGACACCACGTTTCGCGATGCGCATCAGTCGCTGTTTGCAACGCGCTTGCGCGGTTACGACATGCTGGCCGTGGCGGACGCGGTTGCGCGGCGCACGCCGAATCTTTACAGCATGGAGATGTGGGGCGGTGCGACGTTCGACACCGCGATGCGCTTCCTGCATGAGGATCCGTGGCAGCGCCTGCGTTCATTGCGCGAGCGGATTCCAAACATCTGTTTCCAGATGCTCTTCCGCGGCTCGAATGCCGTGGGCTACTCGAATTATCCCGACAACGCCGTCGCCGGTTTCGTCAAGCACGCGGCGGAGGCGGGCATGGACATTTTCCGCATCTTCGATTCGCTGAATTATCTGCCAAACCTCAAGGTCGCGATGGAAGCGGTGCAGGACACACACGCGATTTGCGAAGGTGCGATTTGCTACACCGGCAACATCCTCGATCCGCTGCGCGACAAATACTCGCTGAAATACTACCTCAAGCTCGCCAAGGAACTGGAAAAGATGGGCGCGCACGTTCTCGCCATCAAAGACATGGCCGGCCTATGCAAACCCGCAGCGGCGCACGCGCTGGTCAAGGCGTTGAAGGAAGAGATCAACATCCCGATCCATTTCCACACGCACGACACGAGTGGCATCGCGGCGGCGTCCGTGCTGTCGGCAGCGGAAGCGGGTGTGGACATTGCCGACTTGGCCATCTCGTCCATGTCCGGCTCGACGAGCCAGCCGAATCTCAACTCGATAGTGGCCGCGTTGCAATTTACCAAGCGCGAAACCGGCCTCGACCTCGATGCGTTGAACGAGTTTGCCGATTACTGGGAACAAGTTCGCGCATACTACGCGCCGTTCGATACGTCGCCGAAGTCCGGCAGCGCCGAAGTTTATTTGCATGAGATGCCGGGCGGACAATTTACAAACCTGAAGGAGCAGGCGGCCTCGATGGGGCTCGCTCATCGTTGGCCGGAAATCGCGCGCACGTATGCCGAGGTGAATCAACTGTTCGGCGACATCGTGAAGGTGACGCCGAGCAGCAAAGTCGTTGGCGACATGACGATGTTCCTGGTCACGCGCGGCATCAAGCCAGCGGACGTGTTGAATCTAGAACCCGGCAGCACGCCGTTTCCCGAATCGGTAATTGATATGATCAGCGGCGGGCTGGGGCAGCCGATGGGCGGTTGGCCGAAGAAGTTGCAACACGTCATTCTTGGCGACCGCAAGCCGATCAAGGGCCGGCCCGGCGCGGAATTGAAGCCGCTCAACTTCAAGAAAATCGCCGAGGAACTGGCGACCAAGCTCAAGCGCGAGATTACGGACGACGATGTGTTCAGTCACATCATGTATCCCGAAGTGTTTGCCGGCTTTGCGAAGACGGAGCGCGAGTTTGGTGATCTATCCGCGCTGCCGACGCCGGTGTTTTTCTACGGCATGAAGGCTGGGCAGGAGATTGCCGTGGAGATCGAGCCGGGCAAGACGCTGTTCATTCGCTTGGTGAACATCGGCGCGGTGGATGCCGAGGGCAAACGCGCGGTGAACTTTGAATTGAATGGTATGGCGCGGCAACTGGCCATCGTGGATCGCTCCGCCAAGCCCACGGTCAAAGCCCGCGTGAAGGCCGATCCGGCGAAGCCTGGCGAAGTCGGCGCGCCGATTCCCGGACTCGTCACGGCGCTCGCGGTGAGCGTTGGAGCCAAGGTGGCGAAGGGTGACAAACTCCTGACGCTCGAGGCGATGAAGATGCAGACGACGATTTACGCGTCGGCGGATGGCGTCGTAGATGAGATTTGCGTTGCCAACGGCGACGCCGTGGAAAGCAAAGACCTCATACTGAAAATGCGACTGGCATGAAATCGTTGCTGGAAACATTTTTACAGGCGCAGTGATTTTGATTAGCCTCAAAACCTATGACACTCGATGAAATTCTGATGGAAGCCGAGGAACGGATGATCAAATCCGAACAGGCGATCGTGAATGACTTCGCCAACGTGCGCACGGGCAAGGCCTCGGCCGGCCTCGTCGAAAACATCCAGGCGGAAGTTTACGGCTCGATGATGCGCATCCGCGAGCTCGCCAACATTTCCTCACCGGAGCCACGCATGTTGGTGATCACTCCGTGGGATGTCGCCGCACTCCAGCCGATCGAGAAGGCCATCCAGAAGGCGAACATCGGCCTGTCGCCGGTGGTGCAGGGCAAGTTGCTGCGCCTGTCCTTTCCGGAATTGAGCACGGAGCGCCGCCAGGAATTTGTCAAACTCATCAAGAAGATGGCCGAGGACGCGCGTGTTTCCGTCCGTCACACCCGCCGCGATGCGATGGATCTGTTCAAGAAACACGCCCACGATAGCGGCATTACCGAAGATGGGAAGAAGCAGGCGGAAAAAGATTTGCAGAAGCTCACGGACGATTACATCGGCAAGATTGATGCGCACGTGGCGCACAAGGAAAAAGAAATCATGACGGTTTGAGGCGGGGGCCGATCCCCGGTTTACTTTCGACGAGCCGCTTCAGGAAACTGGAACGGCTTTTTCGTTGGGCTGCGTTCAGTTAATGGGTGGCCGCCGTGCTGACGCTGTTGGTTTCGAACCGGATGACCGTTTCATCAGCTTTGGCGTAGCCGAGCTTTTCGCGGACAAGGCGGGTGACGGTGGCGGGATCGTTGCGCAGGGCGTCAATGTCGGCGCGCAGTTCCTTGGAACTGGCTTCCTGCTTTTGCAGTTCGCCATCAAGCCGGAGAATCTCGCGGCGCATCCGCTCGTTTTGGTGGATGAGCGGCAGGTAGGTCATGCCGATGAGAATCAAAATGGCCACGGCCACCAGCGCGACGACCGCCTGGGTCAGCTTGCTCCAGATGCCGAGATCAACTTTTTGTTTCACGCGCTGATTAGAACACGCCGCGCGCCATGGTTAAAGCGGATTTTACTGACAACCTGTGGCGACCTCATTAAATTTGGGCACGGATGAGCAAGGTGTTCATCTCGATTTCCCATGAACCTTACGCTCGAACAACAATTGCTCGTCGCACTGAAGGATTTGGATGCCGCGGTGAAAACCATGGCGACCGCGAATCCCAAGCCCAGCCTGCTGCCGCTCTTTGCGCGGATTGACGAACTGACCCATCAGCTCCCGCGTGAAGCCGACCCGACGCTGCTGCATTATCTGCATAAGAAAAGTTACGAGAAGGCGCGGCTGTTTTTGCAGGGACGCGACGCGGAGAATTAAATCGGCAATTGTCGCCATGTGTGAGTTTACGACAGACGATTTACGGTTTACACATGACCAGGCTGGCGGTGAGTAGATTGTAAATCATAAATCCAAAATGTTTCTAGACGACACCATCGCTGCCATTGCCACACCGCTCGGAGAAGGCGGATTGGCTGTCGTTCGCCTATCCGGTCCTAACGCGTTTGTTATCGCGGACAAAAGTTTTTTACCGATTGGTAAATCATCGCTCAAGCCATCCGTCGCCCCGACGCACACGATTCAATTCGGCAAAATCATTCGTGACGATAAGCTGATTGACGAAGTGTTGCTCGCCGTCCTGCGCGCCCCGCGCACTTTCACGCGCGAGGATACGGTGGAAATTTCCTGTCACGGCGGATTGCTCCCCGCCAAGCTCGTGCTCGACACGCTGCTCGCCGGCGGCGCGCGGCTGGCGGAACCAGGTGAATTCACCAAGCGCGCCTTTCTCAACGGGCGCATCGACCTGGCGCAAGCCGAGGCCGTCGCCGATGTGATTCATTCTCGCACGGAGCTGGCGCTTACGGCCGCCAACGAGCAGCTTGCCGGCAAGCTTTCGCAGCGCATCAACCGGCTGCGCGATGACCTGATGCTGACGTTGACGCACGTTGAGGCGCACATTGATTTTCCCGACGAAGACATCGCGCCCGATACCAAAACCAAATTATTGCAGCGGCTCGAAAATGGCATTGCGTTCATGGATGAATTGCTCCGCACGGCGAACGAAGGGCAAATCCTCCGACGCGGCATCCGTGCCGCGATCATCGGCCGGCCAAACGCCGGCAAATCCAGCCTGCTCAACCAACTGCTCGGTCATGACCGCGCGATCGTCTCGCACATCGCCGGCACGACGCGTGACACGATTGAGGAGACCGCGAACATCCGCGGCCTGCCGGTCGTCTTCATTGACACCGCCGGTTTGCGCGAGGCTCAGGATGAGATTGAAGTCGAAGGCATCCGCCGCAGCCGCGCCTCGCTGGCCAAGGCGGAATTCATTTTGCATGTGCTTGACGCGAGCGAGCCGTTGACGGCGGCAGACGAAAATTATTTCGCCGAGTTCGCCGACAAGAAACGGATTCTCATCCGCAACAAGACGGATTTGCCGGTGAAGTTGGATTTGTCAGCGGAACGCCGAGCACCAGCTCGGCAAGAATCTGGCACGCCTCAACCGGCCGAGCTGGTGCTCGGCGTTCCAATCGTTGATGTCTGTTGCACCAGCGGGCAGGGGATTGAGGCGTTGAAGGACGCCATCAAGTCGCTCGTCTGGGCCGGCGAGATCAAGGCCGAGATGCTGCAAGTGGCCATCAACTCGCGGCATCAGGACGCGCTGAACCGCGCCCGCGCCACGACGCGGCAGGCGGCGGATGCCTTGCGTGACGATGCCACGCTGGAGTTGGTGGCGATGGATTTGCGGATCGCCGCCAACGCCGTCGGCGAGATCGTGGGCAAGACTTCAACGGAGGATCTGCTTGACTCAATCTTCAGCACGTTCTGCATCGGCAAATAATTGTCGAACAGGATCCGGACCGATGAGTCCGAGAACAAAACATGAACCAGAACCAACGATACATCTTTAGCAAAGTGCCGGAAGTCACCCTGGTTTTCTGGATTGTAAAAATTCTCGCGACCACGCTGGGGGAGACTGGCGGCGACGCTTTATCCATGTCCCTGAACCTCGGCTACCTGTTGGCAACGGGATTTTCGCCCTGGTTTTTGTTGCCGCAGTTACGATTCAGGTCAGGGCCAGAAAATTTCACCCCGTTATTTATTGGATTACGATTGTCGCCACCACAACGGTTGGAACCACGCTGGCAGATTTCGCAGATCGCTCGCTTGGGATCGGCTACGCAGGTGGCACCATCATTCTGGTCATTCTGCTGGCGGCTTCGTTATGGGTTTGGAAGCGCGTCCTTGGTTCGGTGGCGGTTGATTCGGTGAATTCGCCCCAATCAGAAATATTTTACTGGGTGACAATCATGTGTTCGCAAACCCTGGGAACGGCGCTGGGCGACTGGACGGCGGACACGGCGGGGATCGGTTATGGCGGGGGCATTATGGTATTTGGCGGGGCGTTGACTTTCGTTTTGTTTGCCTATTGGTTCACCAAAATTTCCCACACCTTCCTATTCTGGGCGGCTTTCATCCTGACCCGTCCGCTGGGAGCGGTGGTCGGTGATTTTCTGGACAAGCCGAGGAGCGAAGGCGGGCTGGAGTTGAGCCGCTTTGCGGCATCAGCCGCCTTGGTTGCATTGATGGCAGGTTTCATTTTCGCATTTTCGCACAAACCGGCAAAACATTTGGTTGAATCAAGCCCTTCGAACGAGCAGCCCTGATTTGACACGTTTGCCACGGCGCTTATCCTTCCACCATGCGCATCGTTCAAGTTCCGCTCGGAAATCGCAGCTACAATATCAAGGTTGGCGGCGGCTTGGTGTCGCGGCTCGGCGTGGAGTGCGCGCAACTCAAGCTCGGCCAGCGCTGCGCCGTTATTACAGACGCCAATGTCGGGAGGCATTTTGCCAAGGCGGCATTGAAATCACTTTCCGCTTCCGGATTCGAGCCATTTCTCATCACCGTGCCCGCCGGCGAAAAATCCAAACGCATCGCGATGGTGGAAAAATGCTACGACCAGCTCGCGGCGCATCGGCTGGAAAGGAAATCTTTCATCGTTGCTCTCGGCGGCGGCGTGGTGGGCGACCTCGCGGGCTTTGTGGCGGCGACCTATCTGCGCGGCATTCCGTTCGTGGAGGTGCCAACGACGTTGCTGGCGCAGGTGGACAGTTCCGTCGGCGGCAAGACCGGCGTGAACCTCAAGTCCGGCAAGAATCTCGTTGGTGCTTTCTACCAGCCGCGCCTCGTGCTATGCGACCTCGACGTGTTCAAGACCTTGCCCAAGCGTGAATATCTCTCCGGCCTCGCCGAAGTCATCAAATACGGTATCATTTACGACAGCACCCTCTTCCAGCAACTCGAGCGCAACCTGTCAAAACTTCTCCAGCGCGACACCGCAACGCTCCGCACCGTCGTCGCCCGCTGCTGCGAAATCAAGGCAGACGTCGTGGGGCAGGACGAAACGGAAAGCGGCCTACGTGCGATCTTGAATTTCGGTCACACCATCGGCCACGCCATTGAGAATATTTCGGGCTACGGAAAATTTCTGCACGGCGAGGCGATTTCCATCGGCCAGGTCGCGGCGGCGAAGCTGTCGCAGAACGTTCTCGGCCTGCCGTCCGGCGATGTGGAGCGGATTGAGAAACTGTTTGTTCAGGCCGGTCTGCCGGTGAAGATTAAGTTTAATGCCGCCCAGCGCAAGAAGCTGTTCGGCGCGATGAAGCTCGACAAGAAAGTCAGCGGCGGCGAAATCACTTTTGTCCTCGCGCAGAAAATCGGCAAGGTCGTCTGGAATCAGAAGGTGCCGGCAGATTTGATTGAATCCGTGCTCGCCTGAACCTCAGTGCAGCGCGTCGTGCGGAATCAGGGTGAGTTTCATGCCATACACCAGAAACGCGATCAGCCCGAAATACATCGCGCCCATCTTCAGGCGTTGCTGTGGCGCAACCTCGAAATAGCGGCGTTCCTCATCGGTCTTTTGCCGGAACAAGGAAAACAGTCTCGGCAGCGACATGATCAGGATGATCAGCACGATGATGTTGAAGTGAACGAAGAGCATCCCGATCATGATCACAAACCCGACAATCCACAACCACGGCGACAGCGCGGTGACGATGCGTCCGCCGTCGAGAAAGCCAATGGGCGCGAGGTTGAACAGGTTCAGGAAAAATCCCGTGTAAGCCAGCGCGCGATACATCGGATTGCCCGTCATGAAATAAATCATTTCGCAGGCCATTGCGCCGAGCGTGCCCAGCAACGGGCCGCCGATGCCGACATCCGCCTCGATCCAGGCATTTTTTGGTGCTTCCTTGAGCGCAATGAGCGCGCCCATAAAAGGAATGAACACCGGCGCACCCACTTTCAGGCCATGCTGCCGGGCGGCCAGCAGATGACCGCATTCATGGACAAAAATCAGCAGCACGAAACCGACGGCAAACTGCCAGCCCCACATCATCGCGTAGGCGCCGACGGACAGGATCATCGTGCCGCCGGTCTTGAGAAACGGCAGGAGAAATTTCAATTTCAGCCCGAACTTAAGAATCAAAAACAGAACCACACCGACCGGACCGAGAAATTTCTTCAATTTACCGCCAAAAGTCGGTGGCGGCTCCGGCCTCGGTGGCGGAGCGGAGATGATTGGCGGTGGCGCTATCGGTTCCATTCAGGAATGATTTAACGGGCAGGCAATAGCCGTCAAACGGAATGTGAAATTCCGGTGCAGAATTTTTTTGGGATTCCATTTTACTCTGCGTCGTCAGTGCGTTAAATCATCAGCCCGTTTTTGAAATGAACGAAGCACATATTCTTAAAATCGCCGGCGAACTCAAAGTTCAGCCGCGTCAGGTTCTGGCCACCGCCAAATTGTTTGCCGAAGGCGCCACGGTGCCCTTCATCGCCCGCTATCGCAAGGAGGCCACCGGCACGCTGGACGAAGTCGCGATCACCAGCATCCGCGAGCGGTTGATCGGATTGGCCGATCTCGACCAGCGCCGCGAAGCCATCTTGAAGTCGCTCACCGAACGCAATCTGCTCACGGACAAGCTCAAGTCGGACATCAACGCCGCCGACAACGTCACGCGGCTCGAAGACATCTATCTGCCGTTCCGCCCAAAACGCCGCACCCGTGCGATGATCGCCAAGGAACAAGGCTTGGAGCCGCTGGCCGACTTGCTCTTTCAGCAGCAGTCCACCGCCGATCCACAGGCGGAAGCTGCGAAATACGTCAGCACGGAAAAAGGTGTGGCCGATGTGGCAGCCGCGCTGGCCGGTGCACGCGACATCATCGCTGAACGCGTGAGCGACGACGCCAATGCCCGCGCCAAGCTTCGTGAATTGTATTGGAGCGAAGCCGTCGTTAAATCGAAGGTCATGTCCGACAAGCAGGAAGCCGCCGCGAAGTTTAAGGATTATTTCGACTGGAGCGAGCCGGTCGGCAAGATTCCCAGCCATCGTCTCCTTGCCATCCGTCGCGGCGAAACGGAAGGCTTTTTGATGATGCGCATCTCGGTGGAAGAAAATTCTGCTCTGGCGATGCTTGAACCACTCTTTGTTACCGGCAAAGGCCCGGCGGCGGATCAAATCCGCCTCGCCGTGCAGGACAGCTACAAGCGCCTTCTGGGGTCGGCGATTGAAGTCGAGCTGCGCATGGAAACCAAGAAGCGCGCGGATACGGAAGCCATTCGCGTGTTCGCCGACAACTTGCGCGAACTCCTGCTGGCCTCGCCGCTCGGCAGCAAGAACGTGCTGGCAATTGATCCCGGCTTCCGCACCGGCTGCAAAGTCGTGGTGCTGGACCGCCAGGGGAAATTGCTGCACAACGACGTGATTTATCCGACGGCATCTTCGACCTCCGAAATTCGCGAGGCCGCCGAAGCCGTGTTGAGCATGGTGAAGAAGTATCAGATCGAAGCCATCGCCATCGGCAACGGCACCGCCAGCCGAGAAACGGAAAGCTTCGTGAAATTGCTCAAGCTGACGATGCCCATCGTGATGGTGAACGAAAGCGGCGCCTCGATCTATTCCGCATCCGATGTCGCACGCGAAGAATTTCCGAATCACGACGTCACTGTTCGTGGCGCGGTTTCCATCGGCCGCCGGCTCATGGATCCGCTGGCGGAGTTGGTGAAGCTGGACCCGAAATCCATCGGCGTCGGCCAGTATCAGCACGACGTGGAGCAGGGCGCGCTCAAGCGCAGCCTCGACGACGTGGTCGTGAGTTGCGTGAACGGCGTCGGCGTGGAACTCAACACCGCCAGCAAACAGTTGCTCGCCTACGTTTCCGGCCTCGGCCCGGCGCTCGCGGCGAACATCGTCGCGCACCGCAACGAAAACGGCCCGTTCAAGTCGCGTGCGGAGTTGAAGAAAGTCGCTCGTCTCGGTGAAAAGGCGTTTGAACAGGCCGCGGGCTTTCTCCGCATCCGCGATGGTGCGCATCCGCTGGACGCCAGTGCGGTTCATCCGGAGCGTTACGAACTCGTGGATCGCATGGCCAAGGATTTGAACTGCTCGGTCAGCGACTTGATGCGCGATGCGGGTTTGCGCCAGAAGATCCAGTTGCCGAAATATGTCACCGAAGCCGTCGGCTTGCCGACGTTGACGGATATTCTCGGCGAACTCGCGAAACCCGGTCGCGATCCGCGCCAGAAGTTTGAAGTCTTTTCGTTCCAGAGCGGTGTCGAGAAGATGGAAGACCTCAAACCCGGAATGAAACTTCCCGGCATCGTGACGAACGTCACGGCATTCGGCGCGTTTGTGGATATCGGTGTGCATCAGGATGGGTTGGTGCACGTCAGCCAGTTGTCGGACCGTTTCATCAAGGATCCTTCCGAGGTTGTGAAGGTTTCACAGCGCGTCACCGTGACCGTGACGGAAGTGGATTTGCCGCGCAAACGCATCGCGCTTTCGATGAAGGCCGCGCCGGTCATCGGCCCAAGCACGACCGGCACGCGCACGTCACCCGGTGCGCCGCGTCCGGCGGGCAGCGGTTTCAACCGGCCCGCGCCACCGGCCAAGTCGGCGACGGTGGACTGGTTCACGGCGGCGTTGAACAAGAACAAAAGCAATTAAACCAATTTGAATTTTTATGGCCAAAGAAAAGAAACAGCCCAAATCCAAGCGTGACGAGCAGGCCCTGTTGCTCGATTTGCTCCGCGCCATTTTGCCAAAAGTCGCGCCCGATGCCGCGTTTGCCGAACGAATTTATTCCGCCTGCGAGGCGGAATTGCGCGCCAAAAACCGCGTGAATTCCTTTGAAAAATTTTGCGAGCGGATTCCGCTGCCGGATTTGGAAGCAAAGACGTTGGAGGAAGTGAAGGCGCAACTCATCGCCGGGTTTGGCGATGCGGACCTGGACATCGAGCCGAACGAAGATGGCAAAGGCTTGCGCGTGGATGTTTCGCTGCCGGACGGCACGCAGTTTCACAGCCGGATTCCCGTGCGCCCGCTGGGGCCGGAAACGAGCGACGAACAGGAAGTCACCATGAAGTTTGTGGCGTTCCCCGTGGCGTTGCCCGGCGATCAGGAATTGGTTTGGGCGCTCGCCAAACGCGAGAACATGACGAACGATGAGGCCGCCATCGCGCTGACTAAGATCGAGGACGAATTCTGGGCCTCGAAGGCCGGGCAGAAATTATTGAAGGAACGAGTGGAACGCTCGTTCCCTGAATTCATCGCCCGCGTGCCGGCGGGAATGCTCGGCGACTCCGGATTGAAGCGGCATTATAAATTGCCGGAAACAATCAAGGTGTTGCGCGCACCGGCCAAGCAGGGTTGAACCAGCTTAATTGGTTTTCGAAGCTTCCCAGCCGCAGCCGAGCGTCTTGATCAGGTTCACCGTGGCGGCTTGGCGCGAACCTTGGAGATGAACCACCGTGCGCTCGTGATCCAAAGCGGAAGCTTGGGCGATCGCGACTTCGAGGTAGGTCACCAGGCCGGACTTGTAGCGGTTTTGAGAAATCTCCAGCGTGCGCCGGGCGGCGGCGAGCGCGGCATTTTCCGCATCCCACTCGTCGGCGAGCAGGCGCTGGGCGGCAAGCGCATCTTCCACTTCGCCAAACGCGCCTAACACCGTCTGCCGATAGTTGGCCACGGTTTCATTGTAGCCGGCGCGGGCGGCGGCAAGCTTCGCGCGGTTTAAACCGCCAGTGAAGAGCGGCAAATCCACACTCGGACCAACCGACCAGAAACGGCTCGGCCAGTCGAACCACGAACCCGCATCCACGGATTGAAAACCGGCGAGGCCGTTGATTTTGAGCGCCGGAAAAAACGCGGCTTTGGCCACGCCGATGTCCGCATTCGCGGCAGCCATGTTGCGTTCCGCCGACGCGATGTCGGGCCGATGCTCCAGCAAATCCGCCGGCAAGATCGAGGGCAGAGCGGGAATGAACCTCGCGGCAGGAGTTTCCGTGGCGACGGTGAAATGAATCGGCGACTGGCCGCAGAGCACGGCGAGCGCGTGAAGCGTCTGGGCGGCAGCGAGTTTGACGACGGGCAATTGACCTTCCGCGTTGCGCAGTTGCGTTTCCGCCTGCGCGACATCCAAGTCGGACGCCACGCCACCAAGGCGGCGATTTTGCGTCAACTCCAGCGAGCGGCGATAGGCCGCAATGGTATTCGTGACGAGTTGGCGTTCTGCCTCCAGCGCACGGAACAGGAAATAATCGTTCGCCACTTCAGCCGTCACGGCGAGCCGGGCGGATTCCAGATCATCGGCCGCAGCGGCGACGCGCGCGTGCGCGCCTTCCGCCAAACGCCGGACGCGGCCCCACAAATCCACTTCCCAACCCAGATAAATCGGCGCGGTGAACGTGTTGTAGGTATGCGAGACGTTCGCTGCTTTGCCTGAATTGGGCTGGTTATAGCTCGTGCGCTGACGATTCAAGTCGCCACCCGGCGTTCCGCCGGCGCTCAGTTGCGGGAAAAATTGCGAACGCGCAGACGCCACCAGCAAACGCGATTGCTCGAAACGCGCGGCGGCGGCAACGAGGTTTTGGTTATTCGTGACCGCAAGATTTTCCAGCCGGTTCAATTCCGCATCCTCAAAAATTTGCCACCACTCGCCGCGCGGCACATTGGCGGACGGCTCGGCAATTTTCCAGACAACTTGATTCGTGCTGTCATCGCTGAATGTTTCGGCCGGCGGTTCACTTGGCGTCGCCAGCGGACGATGATAATCCGGCCCGACCGCGCAACCGGCGAGTCCGGCGGCGAGGGCGAGGATGCTAATGGATAAAACAGTTTTCATTTGGCCGCGCTGTTCGTTGATACCGGTGGCGAAATCTTGACGACCATGCCGTCGGCGATGGAGTCGGGCGGATTGATGATGATGCGGTCGGTGGCCGCAATCCCATTCAACACTTCGACCGTGTTGCCGAAATCGCGCCCAAGCTTGATGGACCGCAGTTGCACGATGTTGTTGCTGCCGACGACCGCCACCTGCATGCCTTGGGCGCGGAACACGAGCGTGTTATCAGAAAGCGTCAAGCCGGTGACATTGGTGGCGTCATCAAACCGCACCTGGGCGTAACTGCCGGCCAGGATTTCGCCTTTCGGGTTGGGCACCTGCAATTCCACCTGCAGCGTGCGCGAAGTTGGATCCACCGCTCCGGCCGTGCGGGTGACGGTGGCGATGAAATTGCGGCCGGGCATTTCCTGAAAAGTCAATTGCGCTGTTTGACCGGGCGTGATGGCGTAGATCAGTGATTGCGGCACGCGGACGTAAATGCGGAGCGGATCGGTTTGCGCCAGCCGAAATAATTCCACACCGCCGGTGGCGCTGATGAGCTGGCCGATGTCGGTATTGCGCATGGTGACGGTGCCGTCAAATGGCGCCGCGACCCGGGCGAAGTTTTTCAATTCCTCCAGACGCCGGACATTCGCCTGGGCGGCGGAAACATCGGCTTTTTTCAAAGCGTAGTCGGCCTGCTTCTCGGCGGCTTCCTGATCGCTGACGCTCGCAGTTTTGAGCAATTCCGTCCACCGGTCGGCGCTGATCTTCGCTAAGCCCAGGTTGGCATTTGCCTGGTCCAGTTCGGCCTTCGCCTGGGCGAGTTGTTGATCCAAATCCGGCGTCTCGATTTCCGCGAGCGCCTGGCCGTTGGTGACGTGATCGCCGATGTCCACGAACCAGTTTTTCAGATAGCCGCTGGCCCGCGCGTGAATCGAAGCCTGCGTGAACGCCTGCACTTCGGCGGGCAACGGCGTGCCCAGATTCGGCTTGAAGGCGGTGGGCGAAACGACATCCACCGTGATCTGCGAGTCGGCGCGATTTTCCGCGTTGAGCTTGTTGCGCGCGAGCAAACGCGGCACGAAGCCGATGATCAAGCCGATGACAACGAGCGCGAGCACGATTTGCGCGATCAAGATCAAGCGCACGGGCCGGTTCGGCGGCGTGGAGGCGGGCTGGATTGGGTTCATGGTATTAAATTTTGATGGGTTCGTTGTGACCGGTGATATGGGCGCATTTGCGTTTCCGGTGCATGAAGCTGAAAACAATCGGCACGAAGAACAATGTGGCAATGGTGGCGAAGATCAGACCACCAATGACGGCGCGACCGAGGGGCGCGTTCTGTTCGCCGCCTTCGCCGAGACCCAGGCTCATGGGCAACATGCCGATGATCATCGCCATCGCCGTCATCAACACGGGGCGGATACGGCCCGTGCCGGCTTCGAGCGCGGCGGTGATCGGGTCCATGCCCCGCAGCATGTTTTCGCGCGCGAAGGTGACGACGAGCACGGAATTGGCCGTGGCCACGCCCATGCTCATGATGGCGCCCATCAAGGCGGGAACGCTCAAGGTCGTCTGAAACAGGAATAATCCCCACACGACGCCAGCCAGCGCGGCGGGCAGCGCGGTGATGATGATGAACGGATCAAGCCAGTTCTGGAAATTGATCACGAGCAGGAAATAAATCAGCACGATGGCGCCGATCAAACCAAGCGCGAGGCCGGTAAAGCTGGAGCGCATCGTCTCAGCCTGGCCGCGGACACTGATGCTGGCACCGCGCGGCAGCTCCTTTTTGATGTTTTCAACGAGCGGCTGGATGTCATTCAACACTCCGCCGAGATCGCGTCCGTCCACGCCGCCATAGACATCAATGATTGGGAGGACATTATAATGCGAAATCACCGGGGCAATGTTCACACGGTCAATCGTGGCCAGATTGGCGAGAATCTGCGCGCTGTCTCCGTTCGTCCGGCTGGAACTGATGGGCAAGGCGTTGAGCTGCGCCAGCGAATCCATTGCGTATTCGGGCGCACGAACATTGATGAGATACTGGATGCCGACCTTCGGATCGAGCCAGTAAGCCGGCTGCACCTGGCTGCTGCCGCTCAGGCCGAGCAGCACGGAGTTGGCGACGTTTTGTTCAGTCAGCCCGAGATCGGCGGCTTTGGAGCGGTCCACGGTGATGCGGAATTGCGGCCAGTTGTTCGGCTGCTGCACGCGCACATCCACGGCGCCGGGAATTTTTTTGATCTGCTCGGCCAGCTTGACGGCGATGGCGCGGTTGGCAGCCTGGTCGCGGCCGACGACTTGAATGTCAAACGGCGCGGGCAAACCGAAGTTCAAGGTCTGACTCACGATGTCCGCCGGCAGGAAATAAATCATCGTGCCGGGAAACTCGCGGTTCAATCGCTCGCGCAGTTGGCGGATGTATTTTTCCGTCGGCGCGTGGCCAGGCTTGAGCGAGACGAGAATGTCCGCGTCGCCCGGCCCGATGACGCCGCTCGTGTTGTAGCTCAGATTGATGTAGGAATTCGGGATGCCGGTGTTGTTCAGGATGCCGGCCAGCTCGTCCGCCGGAATTTCGTCGTGAATCACCTTGTTGACCTGATCGGTCAGGCGCTGGACTTCCTCGATGCGCGTGCCGGTGTGGGCCCGGATGTGCAGCAGAAATTGGCCCGCGTCCACCGCCGGGAAAAAATCCTTGCCCAGCGTCTGCGTTAACAACCACGAAGCGGCGCAAAAAATCAGAAAGAAAATGCCGAACGGCTTGCGATGTTCAAAGCAGCTCGCGAGCAAGGCGCGATAGCTGGTGCGCAGCCGCTCGAAGCCGCGCTCAAAGGCGTGTTGAAAACGGATGAACGGACGGACCCAACTCGGCGACTGGGATGCGTCGCCATGTTCGCCGTGCATTTCGACGTTGCGGTAAAACCACATCACCAGCGTCGGCACGAGCGTCCGCGAAAGGATGTAGCTCGCGAGCATCGCGAACACGACCGCCTCGGCCAGCGGCACGAAGAGAAACTTCGCCACGCCAGCCAGGAAGAACATTGGCACAAACACGATGCAGATACACAGCGTCGAGACGAACGCAGGCAGGGCGATTTCCTGTGAGCCGATCAGGATGGCCTCTTCCAACGGCTGGCCGAGAGACATGTGACGATGGATGTTTTCAATCGCCACCGTCGCGTCGTCCACGAGAATGCCGACGGCGAGCGCAAGGCCGCCGAGCGTCATCAGATTGATGGTTTCGCCCAATGCGCTCAAGGTGGCGATGGAGCAAATCACGGACAACGGGATGGACAACGCAATGATGAATGTGCTGCGCCACGAACCGAGGAATAATAAAATCATCAAAGCCGTCAGCGCCGCCGCGATGGCACCTTCGCGAAGCACGCCACTCACGGCGGCGCGCACGAACAACGATTGATCCGCGAATTCCTTCACATGCAAGTCCGGCGATACCGTGGCCATCACGCCAGGCAGCGCTGCTTTGACGCCGGCGACAACGTCCAGTGTAGAAGCGTTGCCGGCCTTCATGATGGTGAGCAACGCACCTTTCACGCCGTCCTGACGCACGGAGTTCTGTTGCGGCGTATAACCGTCATGCGCCTGCGCCACATCACCGAGATAAATGGTTGCGCCGTTCATGACTTTGATCGGCAACCGGTTCAGGTCGTCAATCAGTCGCGGATTGGAGTCCACCGCCACGCTATATTCGGTCGAACCGATCTTGGTGGTTCCGCTGGGGAGGATCAAGTTCTGCGCGTTGATGGCGTTGACCACGTCTTGTGCGAGCAGGTTTTTGGCTTTGAGGGCGGCGAGATTCAAATCCACCGACACGACACGCGTCTTGCCGCCGTAGGGCCAGGGAATCATCGCGCCGCGCACACTGGACAGGCCGACGCGCACCTGGTTTGCCGTTACGTCGAATAGCTGCTGCTCCGACATTTTCGAACTGCTGAAGGCATATTGCAGGATCGGCACCGAGGCGGCGTTGTATTGGATGATCAACGGCGGTTGCATGCCCGGCGGCATCAAACGCAAAACAGTTTGCGCCGAGGCGGTGATCTGGGCGACGGCGGAATCCACGGAGGCACCCGGTTGCAGAAAAACTTTCACCACGCCGATGCCGTTGTAGGATGTGGACTCGATGTGCTGGATGTTGTTGACCGTGACGGTGAGAATGCGCTCGTGCGTGTAGGTGATGCGCTGTTCAAATTGCTTCGCATCAAGCCCAGTGTATTGCCAGATGATGCTGACAACCGGGATATTGATGGCGGGAAAAATATCCGTCGGCGTCCGAATCAGGATGAACGGCGTCAGCAGGATGAGCAGCAGAGCCGCCACGACAAACGTGTAGGGGCGGCGCAAAGCTAGTTGGACGATCCACATAAAATGTTTGGGCTTGAATGCTCCTTGACCAATTTCAGAAAACGGAGGACCGACTCATCGCTTCGCTCCGATCAACGCAAAGATCGCCTCGTCGGCGTGGCGTAAAATCTTCAAATCGTTGTAAATCTTGGCGCGCAACAAAAGCCCGACGGCGAAAGAGTGGACCAGCTGGGCCTTAACTTCTGGATCGCCAGCTTCGGCGACACCCGCTTTTTGCGCATCGGCGATGGCACCGGTCAGATATTTGACATGCCGGTCAATCAGGTCTTTGGTCTTGGCCCGGATTTTCTTGTCCTGCGTCGCCAGTTCGCCGCCGACGCTTGTGTAGGGGCAGCCGCAAACCTGTTCATATTTCTCGTGACGCTGCTTTTGAACCTTGCGCATGTAATCGCACCAAAGCTCCAGCCGCCGGAGCGGCGGGTTCTGGGGGGCGAAGATGCGTTCGTAGTCCGGCTCCTTCAAACGCCAGTGTTCTTCATAAGCCGCCGCCACCAGATCGGTCTTGGTTTTGAAAAAATAGTAAAAGCTGCCTTTGTTGACCTTGGCGCGCTTGCAGATCTGGTCCACGCCGACCGAGCCGTAGCTGTTCTCATGGATGAGATCAAAGGCTACGGCTAACAGCTTTTCTTTGGCGTCGCTGGTTCGGCCCATAAATTAATTCGTCAAATAACCTTCCGGTTACTTGCGAGACATCATAATTTAGTTATACGACCAGTCAACTATTATTTGTTGGCGGAGGGCCAATTTTTGATTGGGTTGGATTTATCGCGGCAGGGCAAATCCCCTCGGCCGATTTCCGTTGATTCAAGATTTGCAAAGTTGCCGCCGTGAAGTAATTTGTGCGCCCATGATTCTGGTTTTGGACAACTATGATTCGTTCACCTACAACCTCGTGCAATACCTGGGCGAGCTGGGGGTGGACTTGCAGGTGCGGCGCAACGACGAGATCACGATTGATCAGATCCGCGTGCTCAAGCCGGAACGCATTCTGGTGTCACCGGGACCGTGCTCGCCGCGCGAAGCCGGCCTGTCCAACGACGTCATCCGCACGTTTGCCAACGAGGGGATCCCGATTTTTGGCGTGTGCTTGGGGCATCAGTGCATCGGCCACACGTTTGGCGCGGAAGTCGTGGTGAACTATCGCATGATGCACGGCAAGACCTCGCCGATTAAGCACAATGGGAAGGATTTGTTTGCCGGGATGCCGAATCCGTTTCTCGCGACGCGCTATCATTCGCTCGTCATCAAGCGGGACACCTTGCCGCCGGAATTGGAGATCACCGCCGAGACCGAGGAAGGCGAGATCATGGGCGTGAAACATAAGACACTCCCGATCTGGGGCGTGCAGTTCCATCCCGAAAGCATCCTGACCGAAAGTGGCCGGACGATCTTGAAGAATTTTTTGAAGCTGAAATAACGGCTGGGGTTCACGCTCTCGCTTGCTCCCCTTGACTATCCAAAGGCCGAACTCCAACAAAAAACGCGCCAACTTTCATCGGCGCGTTTGTTTTTCAGATATTATACCGGATCAATACTTGACCGCGTTCCAGTTCACGACGTTCCAAAACGCCTTGAGGAAATCCGCGCGCTTGTTCTGATACTTCAGATAGTAAGCGTGTTCCCACACATCGCAGCCGATGAGCGGGGTGCCTTCGCAGCCGGCAACAGCCTTGCCCATGAGCGGATTGTCTTGGTTCGGCGTGGAGACGATTTCCAACTTGCCGGCGTTCGAGACGAGCCAGACCCAGCCGCTGCCGAAGCGGCCGAGGCCGGCCGCTTCAAACTTCGCCTTGAAATCATCGAAGCTGCCGAACGTGGCCTTGATGTCGTCGGCCAGCTTGCCCGTGGGCGTGCCGCCGGCATTCGGGCCGAGGATGTTCCAGAAGAAGGAATGATTCCAATGCCCGCCGCCGTTGTTGCGCACGGGGCCGCGCACGGCATCGGGAACCACGCTCAAATCCTTGATGATCTGTTCGAGCGACTTGGCTTCGAGCGCGGCGTTGCCGGCGATGGCCTTGTTGAGATTGTCCACATACGCCTTGTGATGTCGGTCGTGATGGATTTCCATCGTCAACGCGTCAAAGTGGGGTTCGAGAGCTGCCTTGTCATAGGGCAGGGGGGGGAGTTCGTGTGCCATAATTTTGCTATTATTGTTATTTGTTAGACCTTTATTGGTTCGGCAAGTTGCTTTAGTTGTGGCGGAAAATCAAGTGCGGATGATTCCCAAAATAGTGACGCCTCATCCGCGATCCTCAGGCCATCCCGAATTCCGCCGCCGCCTTGTTCAGATAATCCAATCGCGCGAGCAGATGCGGATGCGTGCTATACAGCGTCCGGTATTTGACGAAGAACTCATCGCGATGTCCCCACCATTGTTTCACCGCCTCCTCCACGTTCACCCGGCTCGCCAGTTGCGCTCCCACCGTGGCATTGATCAATGCCAGCTGGCTCGCCTGCAAGTTGCCTGTGCAATACAAGGCCACGCGGTCGCACGTTAGTTCCGCCCGGCGGGAATGCCACAGGCCCAGCCAGAAGACCCAGCTGCCGGTCTTGGCCAGCTTCTGGCTGAAGTCCAGATGTCCGGCCCAATGATGCCCCAGCTCGTGTCCCACCAGCCACGTTAACTGCGTCATGTCGCCCTTCAACAAAATCGAATCCACCGCGCCAGAGAACAGCACCACCACCCGTCGGCCAAAAATCTTCGCGGCAAAGGCGTTCCAAACGTTATGTTGCAAAACATAAACGTCCGGCCGCGTCATGTTCAGCCGCTGGCAGCAGGCCGCCACCGCCCGGTTCAATTCCGGCAACTGCGTTTCTGACACGCGCACCGCGTTGGTTTTGAGATACGCCGCAAACCACAGCTCGCCGATGGCACCGATCAGCCAGAACGCCCCGAAAACGATCAGCGGAATCCCCATTCCCATGACCACCAGGAAAACGAGCATTAACAACATCGGCACCGCGAAGATCCAGAGCCACACCAAAGCCGTCTTCTCCTTGCGATCAAACAACTGCTTGAGCGAAATTTCCGTCGCCGCTGTCGCCGGCAGCGTTGCGATCGCGGGCGGATTCAGCAGCGATTCCAGCGGCACCCACTCTGAACTGCCCTCGGCACACGCTGAAACCGTGCGCGCCAACGAACCACTGTAGATTTTTTGACGCAGTTCTTCGGCTGAAAACGGCCCCGCCTGTCCCTCGTCTTGTTTGATATAGATGTTCATGGTTGTGGTGTCAGTGATTTTTGCCCAAGGACATTGAATGGAAATGAAAGCCCTTGTTTTTTGTTTTTGTGCCCAAAAAGAATTCCCGGGAATCCTTGCCCGCAAAATGGAAAAAACCAAAAATTTTGGCAAGGCAAATTCATCCCGCTGCCGGCGGCTCGGCTTGCCCCGGAAACACATCGTAGCGCGGGCCGTATTGCGCCAGATAATACAGCGGGTAGGCGCGCTTGAAGATCAGCACCGGCAGCAGCAGCACCGTTCCCACGAACGGCAGCGCCATCAGGCAGCCCGCGATGCAGCATGTCACCAGGATTGCCAGCAGAATCATCATGCCGATGACCATGTTCACGACGATCTGGAACAGGAGATACACCACGAATTTCCAGAAATGCGCCGAGAGCAGCGCATAAAATTCTCCCCACGCCGCCAGGCAACTTCCGCTTCGCAGAAACATGATCGGCACCACAAAATCCACCAGAAGCTTATGGATTACCGAGAACCCCAGCGCCAGCACGATGAAGCCCAGCGCCAGCCCCACCACCAGCATCACAGCGGGCAGGTTGGGTTCGCCCTGTAGCAGCATTTTCACCACCAGCGCCGCGCCGAACACCAGCAATGGCAGCAGCAATACCAGGCCGAGCACGCCCAGACCGAGCCGAAACCAGAATAAACTGTTCGCCGGAGCCGCATATTTTTTCCATGGCACTTCTACCTCCGCCTTGTCCAGCGCCACGCAGTGCAGGAACATGAATTTGCCCCGGCAGCTCAGCCACAGCACCGTCACCCACAACGCCAGCGCGAGCAGCACCACGATGGCCGCCAGCGGAACGATCCATCCGATGTTCATCAGGAAATAATCCTGCGCCTGTTGATAAAAATGCCGGAACTCTTCCACCTCCTGACCGTGATGGCCGTGATGATGGCCGCCACCGCCGTTAAAACCATTGAACCCACCGCCACCGGATTCGCCAAAGCCGGCTAGCCACGCGCAGAAACCGATGGTAATCCACTTGGACAGATTGAACGGACGAAACAACATCTGCTTGACCCGTTCGTAGGCCGGCTCGATGACATCTGTCACGCTGATCTCTCGCGGAGCCGATGGTGGGGTGAGGGGTTGCATGGTCATGGCTTTTGGGTTCGTTCGCGGATTGATTTGGCTAACGTCGCCAACGGCCACCGCGGCGCGCATGGTTGGACGACGGTTGCAGCATGTAGGCTTGGCAGGCTCGTCAAATCGGGAACTCCGAACTGCTGCATGAAAATATCGTCGTTCACAGGTTCGCCATCTGAGGTTGATGTGTTTTCCCGGTTTCTGGCTGAATTCCGGTTTTCTGGATACGCGCTTTGCAAAAGGGAGTCGAGAAGATTTTGCAGCCAGACCGGGCCGACCAAATTTCCGCCGAAATGGAACGTCACTTATATGCGACAGTAAAAACGCTTGTAACGAGTTGCTGGACGGCTCACTCTGGCTTTGCGTGATCGGAACTTTGCCAACGAGCAGATGGTTCGTCTGCATCCGGGCGGTAAGCACTGAACGGCCCCCGGGAGCGTCGAGACGAATCGTGTGAATGTATGGACACCGGATTATTCAAACGCCCGATGCGCCTGCTGCATCTGGAAGATGACGAGAACGACCAGGTTCTCGTCAAAGAAATGCTGCGTAAGGACGGATTGAATTGCGAGGTGGTGGCGGTCAACGACCGCGCCGCGTTTGAAGCCGCCCTCCAGCGTCACCAGTATGACCTGATCATCTCCGATTTTACCCTGCCGTCGTTTGATGGGCTGAGGGCGCTCGCGCTCGCCAAGGAATTATCCCCGGCCATCCCGTTCATCTTTTATTCCGGCACCATCGGCGAGGAAGTGGCCGTGGAAAGCCTGAAAAAAGGCGCAACGGATTACATCCTGAAGCAGCGTCCGCACCGGTTGGCGACGGCGGTTCGCAATGCCTTGCACAACGCCGAGGAACGCTCCCGGCGGCGACAGGCGGAAAGTGAACTGAAAAAGATCGAGGATCGTTTCCGCATCATTTCCCGCGCCACCAACGATGTGATCTGGGAGTGGGACATCAAAACCAACCAGGTCTGGCTCAGTGAAAATTTTAAAAACGTCTTCGGGCATTCGCCGGAAATCGTCGGCACCTCCATGCAAACCTGGATGGACCTGCTGCATCCCGATGACAAAAGCCAGGTCGTCTCCCGCTTGAACTCCTTGATCGCCGTCGGCGGGCGGACCTGGTGGAGCGAACATCGTTTCCGCCGGGCCAACGGCGTTTACGCACATGTCTTCGACCGCGCCTCCGTGGTTTACGATGCGGCCGGCAAACTCACCCGCATGGTGGGCGTGATGATTGACATGACTGAGCGCAAGCACGCCGAGGAAAAGATCGTCGAACAGGCCGCCCTCCTGGATGAAGCGCAGGACGCGATCATCGTCAGCGACCTGAAAGGGCGCATCTTGTTTTGGAGCAAGGGCGCGGAAAGAATCTACGAGCGGACGGTGGACGAGGTGATGGGGAAATCGGTGGATGAATTATTGCATCACGCCGCCGCCACGTCGCAGGCCGCCATCAAGGAAACTTTGAAGACCGGACGCTGGCTCGGGGAAATGCGCGAGCAGGGCCGGTCCGGCAGCGAGCTCGTCGTGCAAAGCCGTTGGACGTTGCTGCGGGACGGGCAGGGGAATCCCAAATCCATCATGGTCATCAATTCCGATGTCACCGAACACAAGCAGATGGAGGAACAATTCCTCCGCTCCCAGCGTTTAGAAAGTCTCGGCGTGCTGGTCAGCGGCATCGCGCATGACCTGAACAACACCCTCGCGCCGATCATCATCGGCATCCAGATGCTGCGCCTCGATTCGCCGGACCCGGAAACCGAGAGCCTCTTGCAAACCATGGAGATCAGCGCGAAGCGCAGCGCGGACATGTTGAAACAGATGCTCACCTTCGCCCGCGGCGGCCAAATCCAAAAGACCGTCCTCCAGCCGGCGGACCTGGTGCAAGAGATGGGCGGCATCGTCTCCGACACCTTTTCCAAACTCATCAAATGCCGTGTGCAAACCAGCCCGTCGCTGCCTCCCGTCGCCGGCATTCCCACGCAATTGCATCAGGTGCTGATGAATCTCTGCGTCAACGCCCGCGATGCCATGCC